>Ga0310786_10000839_pt1 | contig 49252 bp, 39 predicted proteins | sample AusTroGonzalo_MG_FD_203881 | JGI IMG/M metagenome (GOLD analysis project Ga0310786, IMG submission 203881) | Bovine rumen microbial communities from tropical cattle in Woodstock, Queensland, Australia - Gonzalo_03 (v2) (version 2) | ecosystem: Host-associated > Mammals > Digestive system >...
GATGACGATTCTTACGGTTCTCGTGACTACGTGACCTTGACAATGTCTGAACCGCTCGATACCGTTGCCGGTCACCCGTATGTGGTGGAACGTAGCCGCGACGGTTCTGCCGGCGTGTACTTCAACCCGAGCCGTAATCCGAACCTCACGGTGACTTACCTGACCAATTCGACGACGGTAAAGCTTGGCTACAGACACAAGTATGACGAAGCCATTTGGATTGCCGACTCCGTGCGCCTGATTTCGGATATCGAGACGAGCTACTTCAAGGATATGGCTGGCCAGTATCCGGGCTATGCAACGCCTTGGGTGCCTGTAACCGGTACCGTGTCTAATATCAAGTTCACCATTACGACGGTCGAAGGCGTAATCAAGTCCAGAAGCCCCGATTCCATGTACTACGGTGGAATCCCGCTGGATCCGAATGTCAACTTCCGCTTGACGACTTTGAACAAGAACGACGAAACGGTTGTGATTGCCGAAGGCGACAGCAAGTTGCACGATGTGTTTAGTGCTCCGATCAGGGGTTACCGCAGTGCAGGTCCGCAGTTCATGATCGAAGTCGCCTTGCCCGATGTGCTCGACAAGACCGAACTCGGCGAAGACAAGCGTGATTACAAGATTAACCTCGAAATGGATATCTTCAGTAACCTTGGTTCTTACATCAACAAGGCAACGTATTCGTTCATGTCTTCTGCAATGCGGGAATATATCTCGGCGGCCAGTACCATGACCTTGTACCTGGAATGGTGCGCTCCCGAAGACTACCCTGTAAGCTCTACGGGCAAGAAGATCGGTACTGGGCCTTACATTGCGAAGTTCAATACCGAGGCGAAGAGCGATTACCTGCCGGCGAAGGCTGACGATGGTGACCGCACCGAAGCTCTGAAGGACTCCGATACGTTTACCAGAACGTTTGGTTTCAGAAGAGTTAAGAAGTAAAATGTTGGGGAGAATGTGCCTGGGGAGGCACATTCTCTTTTTTTAATGTATTGGGAGGATGAGTAAGATTATGAAGAAAGTGATAAAGGCTGTTTTGTTGTTGATGTTCTTTGCCGTGGATTTTGCCGTGGCAGATAGGCTTCCTGATATTGACCGTACGGATAAGGTGCATGACCGCCGATACTTGGACTCTATCAACGTTAATTTTCGTCGTGCAATTCGTGTGAACCAGGCGGGCTTTAGACCGCAGGACTACAAGTACGCCTATGTGGCCGACCCTTCGGACACCAAGTTCAAGGTGATTGATGCGAACAGCGGCGCCGAGGCATGGAGTGGTGTCTTAAGCTTGGTTGATGCGAACGCGATTAAGCCCAATATTTGGGTCAGAGGCGCTTTTAATTCGCTACAAGACAATGACCTTTATCATATGGGTGATTCGTCTACAAGTACTGAGACTGAAAAACTTTACCGTGCTGATTTTACGGGACTTTCTCCAAGTACACCAGGTGAATATTTTATTGTGGTCGGGAACGACACTTCTGCAACGTTCCATATTAACCCCTATATCTTTAATGCCATCATGGAAAACTCGCTGAAATTTTTCGGTTCTCAGCGTTGCGGTAATACCAATTCCCATTTCCATGCTCCGTGTCATTTGAAGGATGGTTCCGCTGTTGGTCATGACTTGACGGGTGGTTGGCACGATTGCGGTGACCATTTTAAGGTTTCAGAAACTCTTAGCTATGCAGCCTACGCACTAGCAACAATATACCTTGTATATAAGGATAAGGCAGAAGACCGTTATGGCGCTTCATATAACGATACTGTGATTACGGATGGTATTCCGGATGTTTTGTGGGAAGCCAAGATTGGAGCTGATTTTATTTATAAACTTTACAAGGCTTCTGTGGAAGACGGCTTGATTGCTAAGCATGATATGTATCATTCTGTTGGCGTTGATATCGTTGACCACAATTTTTGGGATGTCCCTGAGAAGCAAGATGCGCAGCCTCATAATGAAGGTGGCCCTGATAGAGTTGTTCTAGATAGTGCTGGAACGGGGTCCGGTATGTTTGTTGCCGCACTCGCTTATTTTTCTGTGGGTTGGCGTGATTTTGACCCTGTTTATGCAGAAACTCTTCTTGAAGCGGCCAAGGATATTTATAAGAACGTTCTTTTGCCCCATACTCCTGCCGTACCTGGAGGACAATATCAAACTATCGGTCGCTTAGGAACGTTTTATCCGGGTGAACAGAATGAAACTAATAAGACTGATGATGCCGCCGCTGCCGCTTTAGCTTTGTGGTATGCTACCAAGGATACCTCGTACCAATATGATTTGTATAAAAATTTGACAATCAATGATAATGCTTCGAATTATATAAACAATAATGATTTTGGTCCCGGCCCGTATTTTAGGGCGGGATTCTTGGGTTTATTAAGTGGTTTTTATCCTGGTGGCTGGATGACCGATTTTGAAAATGTGCATGCCTATGTGCTGTTCTCGTTTATTAAACTAATCTTGGATAACAAGGATACGGCTTTGGCATATAATGTAGGTGAATTAGAACGTGATACACTTATAAGTAGATCGCTTAATTCTCTACGTCGTTTGACTGATGATGGTTCGCAAGGCAAAAATGTTATTTTTAGAAATGCCTATGGAGATGTTACAGCGGTAGCTCCGTACAACCTGGTTTGGACATCTAGTGGATGGGGACTTAACCGTTACAATCTTGGAGCCGCTAACGCTATCTTTATGCTTTCGGAAGTGCTTCCAGACGGTGATGAAAAACAGGCTTACTTTAACCTTGCTCTCGATAACATTTATTACACCTTGGGTGCTAACCCTTGGGATATTTCTTTCTTGATGGGCGCTGGTGAAAAGAATCAGAACCACCCTCACAATCGTGCGGCAAACCCGGATGGTTATGATGCTGGTGGAACGCCTTATAAATATAAGTGTCCGCGAGGTGCTTTGATGGGTGGTATTTTCCCTGATGCCACTTTGATTGATGACTGGAGTAAGTGGGACAAAACAGAAACATGTATTGATTTCTCTGCGCAGCTTATGGTGCCTGCTCAGCGCCTTGCTGAAGTTTTGCCGCCCGATAACGATGGCCCTTTGTTCAGTAATATCGCCGGTACGCCTATTACCGAAACTTCTGCCATTGTAAGCTGGGATGCCGATGAAGTAGCGCTTGTGACGGTGTTCTACAATACGACTCCGGATTTGGCCGGTGCAAAGTCAGTGGGGCAGACCAAGGCAACCAAGGGCGGTGAGGTCACGCTTGAAGGCCTTGAAATGGGCAAAACCTACTACTTCTTCTTGGAAGGCATGGACACCAAGCGTAACATGACAACGGACGATAACCATGGTCAATGGTACCAGTTTACCATGACTAATGTGAAACCCAATATTAGCGGTGTGACAATTTGCCAGGTGGATAACCGCAGTGCCAAGATTTATTGGTGGACAGACATTCGTTCTAACGGTATTGTGAAGTATGGAGCATCTATGTCGGCGTTGAGTGAGTCCCAAGCATCGACTGATGGCGCGGTGCTGTTCCACGAGGTGACTCTCACAAATCTTAAAGCGGGAACTACCTATTTCTTTACGGTGTCTTCGGGAATGAGCACTGACAACAACGGTGGTTCGGGGTACAGCTTTACTACCGAAAGCGAAGCCTCGTATGTGAATCTTGTTGTTAGAATTAAACCTAGTGCTTATCAGGATTCAACTGAATGCAATCCTGCGAAGGGTTGGAAAAACTGTAGCGAGTTTATTGTTGAAATTATTAACAATGATACACTTGTGTTCGAAGATTTTGAGCTTCGCTTATATTTGGGCGCAAATGCAAGTGCAGGAACCCCCGTTAACAATTTGAGTCAGGTCTTTGATGGATCTGGTACTGTGGTCCAGCGAACGGATTGGAGTGTTCCGCTTGCTACGTTTGGTCCTCAAACTGCCGATGCTACAGGACAGTATTACATGCCCATAACGATTAAAGATAAACTTTATGTCTCAGGGCGTATTATTTTTCAGATTAAGTGGTATGGACTTACCTTTGGTGACCTGAGTGGCGATGGTTGGTCCCTTAGACCGCACTTAGAAACAGATGATCCTGAAGCGTTCCAAGGAGTTGATCTTACCCAGGCCCCGTATTTTAAGGGTTCTGAAACCGCTCAGGTTGAATACAATTCGGACAACGTGAGGGTTGTTGCTTTTGTGGATAACCCCTATATCCCGGTTTATTACCATGGCAAGCACATCTTTGGGTACAGCCCGGAAGATACTCCCGAAAGCGGCCCTCAGGTACACCGTACAGTAACGCTTGAATTTGAAAAGCCCTTCAAGAGTCCGTATTTCTCTGTAGAAAAAGAAGACTACAAGACAACTTACGAAGGCTATAGCAAGGTTTCTCCGACGGGATTCTTGGATGACCTTGAAATGAACGGTAAGCCGCAGAACTTTGTTTACGACAACGGAACTCGTACCGATTCCTATGTCTTCGGTAAAGACACGACTCTTGCCTACGGCAACAACTACATGGAATGGGTCAGCTGGCATAACCATGGCGCAAACCACAAGACCGAAAACAAGTACGACTGTGCCTGCGCCGTGGTCCGTAGCAACGTAGAAATCGATACCATTACCACACCGCTCGAAAAGCGCTATCTCAGCTTCGACAAGTCTTCTTATAAGACTTACCAGACTTCTGCGGGCGGCACGCCCAAGATGGTCGAAGTCCGCGTGCAATTGCTGGACTCCTTGGCTCAGCTTTTGGACACGGTGAACGTTACGCTTACTTTGGGCATCACCACTGGAAACGCTCTCTTCTGGAGTTCTGCAACCTCGACGATTCCTATCACGAGCATTCAGCTGGTGAATGGCGAAGCGACGTTCTACGTAAGCTCTGAACAGGTGATGGTGACGACCTTGTACGCAAAGGTCAGCAACTCTACCCAGTTCGATTACGAGCCCGCCACCGCCGACTTGATTATCGAAGAACTGCCGCCTTGGCCGATTATCGATGTTGCAAAGATGATCGATACCGATTGCGACAACAAGCCGGACGCCTTGAAGATTACGATTTCGAACGAATACCAAGAAAACCAGTCGTTCAACTCGGTGGAATTTGTTTATAACGGCGATACGCTCAAGACCACCGATGTCATTAGCAAGAACGGCAAGGAAATCGTGGTGAAGGCAAACATCAAGGATACTGCCATCAACACGAACCCGAGCGGCTCTATTACGCTGTATTCTAACGTGGGCGGCAAGGTCGAAAGCCATACGGACTTCTACCAAGACGGCATTGCGCCGACGCTCTTGGCCGTGTCTGTGCTTGAACGCCTAGATACCGCGAAGAGCGACCGCGTTTACATGCAGTTCAGCGAACCGATTTCTAGCCCGGGTACCGATTGGCCCACGCAGCTGTTCGCGACGAATGGCTCTACAAAGGTAGACGCGCCTACGGTCAAGTTCACCCAGCTTTATAACGAATCGATGAACGTGTGGGAATTCGAAATCGGCTTTGACGCTAGTGGCAATTCCATTGTGACCGAGGGCATGTTCGCCCAGCTGCTTTCGAATGCGCCGATCAAGGACAAGAACGGCAACGAAGTGTCGGCTACTTGCGGCCAGCCCAAGCTCCCGATTACCTTGAAGCTGATCCCGGTGCCCATGACTTACGCCTCGATTTCGGATGCCGACGAAGACGGCGTTGCCGAGCGCGTGTACATCGAATACGAACGTGCAATTGACCAGAAGCATTACCCGGATAGCATCTCGGTGATCTTTGGCCGCACCGCTCCCGAAACGCTCTGGGTGGCGGGCACGGTGCCGACTTATGCCGCCGATGGCATGTCCTCTGTTCTCGACTTGCCCAAGCCCTTTACCTACGGCATTACCAGCGGTACTTACGAAGGCGCTTCAAAGGGCTTGAACATTACAGGCGCAGGCCTTGTGGCCCAGCACTTGGGTAAGGGTGCTTCTTACGAAACGAACTCCGTGCTCGGCGAAGACTTGGCTGGCCCCGTGATTGTGACGGCGACTATTGACATGTCCAAGTCCGACAAGTACGACATGCTCGACATGGTATTGAGTGAACCGGTGACCGTCGTGGATTCTTCGCTGGTGTATTACCGCGAAAAGATTTCTGATGTGGACACCGCCATTTACAAACGCTCGGTGCAGACGCTCACCATTGCCGCCACCAAGACGAGCATGGCTGCCATTTACGACAAGGAAAGCCGCCTCGCTGTAAACGACGGTGACTTTGTTCGCCTGCATCCGAAGGAATTCAGTGCCCTGCGCGATGCCCACGGCAACATGCCGGCACAGAACGCTCCGTGGATTCCGATTTTGAGCAGCGGTAATCCGCAGGTCAAGTTCGTGGTGACCATGCAAGATGTGGTGTCTAAGTCGGGTGGCGAATTGCGTTCGCAGGTGCCGTCTCAAGACAATATCCGCATGTACGTGCAGAACCCCAATACCCACAAGCTCGACTTGATCCAGAACGGTCAGGTGGTTGCCTCGGGTATCGATTCTGCAAGCGTCCAGGGCGCAATCTGGAAGATCGAAATGACCGTTCCGAGAGGTTCTTCGAGCAACGAAACCCCCGCCTGGGATAGCCTGCGCGTCAAGTACAGCATGCCGATTTATACCAACCTGGGTAGCTACGTGAACCGCTTGGCCGGTAGGTACACCGTGCCGTCCGGCGTGTACCTGTCTTCGTCGGGCAAGATCGTATTCTACGTGGAATGGGCAAATACCGCCGTTGGATTGCAGTCTGAACAGGGTAGGGCTGTTGCCACGGGCGCGTATATTTATAAATTGGATATGGAAACTGTGTTCGTCCCGAATGCAAATTCCACGAATGCTGACAAGTTCAGCGGAAAGAACAATTACGATAAAACGTCCACATTTGGTATTAAACGGGTAAAGTAAAATGGCAGAGAGCCTGTATTCCGATTCTCCATACCTCTTGGTGCTTTCGGTACTAGCCCTTCTTGTATCGTTTTACTACCCTGTACTGCTCGAACACAAGATGACGGCACGCCGGTTGCCGAAACCCTTGCGCATGATGGTGATTTCGAACATCGCCTGGAATGCGTGCAGTATTTTGGGTATCCTCTTTTTTAGTGGAACTATCACGCCCGAAATGTCGGACCTTTATATTGGCCGCCAGCTGGTCTTTGGCTTGCAGGCGCTTTGTTGGGTCCGCGTGGGCGTTGCCCTTTACGACATGGGCGAACTGGTGCTGTTCAGCCGCCGCACCCCGTACAAGACGATTTCGGGGTCTGTGGGTATCATGGTTGTTATTGCCCTCACGTTCTTGTTCGTGGTTGGCCCCGAGGCCATTTCGGGTTTTGACTTTTTCGGAATATTACCCTTTGCGTACATGCCCATCTTCAAGACATTCACGATTGTGTATGTGTTGTTCTTCTTGCCGGCATGCTTGCTGATTACTTACCAGCTTTTGCGCGGATCGCTCCGTTCGCTGGACCCGACGGTGTTGCATACTGGCGCCTACATGGCAGGTAGCTTGAGCGTTTGCCTTGTGGTGGCTGTAATGTTTGACTTTGTGATTCCGCTGATCAAGGGTTATGGCGCTTGGAATGGCGGCTACCATTTCTTTGTGTGGCACCAGTTCCTGACTCTGTTCATATCGGTGCTTTGCGGTCAGTACTATACATCGGCCAGGTTCCGCGATATGGGCGCCTACTGGTTCTTGCAGAAACTGATCAACAAAATCGAAGACGGTATCATTTATTACGATGACTCCGGAAAGATCAAGGCCGTGAACCACGGTGCAACCAAGTTGCTCGGCCAGTCTTCCATTAGTTTGTGTGGAAGGTCCATCAAGAACGTGCTCCCGCCGAACCTGGACTTTTTCAGGGAGACGGTGTACAGCGATGTGCGCATGAATATCAACGGCGAAACCCACGTGATGAAGATTTACTTCTTCAAGTGCCGCCAGACGTTGATGACGATTGTGAATATCGCGCTTTTCATGGACCAGTCCAAGACACTTTTGCTGCAGCAGAACTTAAAGACTTTGAACGAACAGTACGTGGAATACACGCATGACCTGGTGCGCTATCAGGACCGATTGAACAAGGAAGCATCCATCAAGGTCGAAAAAGAAAACGTGCTGAATACGCTGATTAACGCATTGCCCTTTAGAGTGTGGTACAAGAGCGAACTCGGCGTCTACCAGAAACAGAACCGCTTGGATTTGGAAAAGCGCGGCTCCCGCGAAGGCGCCCGCGACAACGACGAAGACATTTCCGTTTACGAAAAGGAAGCCCGCGAAAAGGGCGAAGTCAAGGTGTACACCTCGTTCGAAGACAAGGACGGCGTGGAAATTTCGCAGGACGAAGCGAACCGCCTGACGGGTATGGGCGAACTGGTGCAGACATTCGACAACATGTACATTCCGATTCTGCAGGCGGCAAAGGCTCCTTACAAGACGCTTTGCCTCAAGGTCGACATGACAGAGCAGCGTAGGCTCGAATACGAACGTAACGTGTTGCGCGAACAGAAGTTCATTCATTCCCGCCTCGAAGAACTGGGTACCATTTGCGGCGCGTTCGCCCACGACTACAACAACATTCTCGGCTCCCAGCTCGGCTTCTTGGAAATTGCACAGGAAGTTATCGAAGACAAGCAGTCGCAGGTGTACACGTTTATTTCAGAGGCAAAGAAGGCTGCCCAGCGCGGCAAGGATTCGCTCAACGAACTGTTGAACGCCATTCGCGGCAATGCGAATGCGGCAACGCCCGCCATTGTGTTCTCGCCTTACATGATTATCGAAGACGTGGTCCGCAAGATTTCTTTGACCTTGCCGCCTAACGTGAAGGTCCATAGCGAAGAACTGGACAAGAGCCTGAAGGTCCGTGGCATTGTGGCCTCTCTCGACCGCATTATCAGTAACCTCGCCAACAACGCCCTGTTTGCCATGAAGGAAACTGGCGGCGGCTCTCTGACCTTTAAACTTTATCCTGAAGTCCTCGAATCCCAGCTGGTGACGCCCTATGCTCCGCCGGTACCTGCGGGCAGTTATGCCAAGTTCGAAATCGCCGATACGGGTACGGGCATGGATTCGAATACCCTGGAACGTATTTTTGCACCATTTTTCACGACAAAGGCCCCCGGCGAAGGCCTGGGACTTGGTCTATCTTCTGCCTTAAGGCTGTTAAAAGAGGGAAATGCCTACTTTACAGTGCAGACAACTTTGGGCAAAGGAACTACATTTTATCTATATTGGCCAATGGAAACTGAAACGAAGGAGGGCTAGTGCCAACTATCCTGATTATTGATGACGACGAGCAGTTTAATTTGATGCTCAAGTCCGCCCTTGAGATTAAGGGTTACAATGTGGAAACGGCTAAGAACGGTAAGGAAGCCAAGGTTCTTTACCAGAATAAGACCTATGACGTAATCATTACCGACATCATTATGCCGGATGTTGATGGCTACGAAGTGATTTTGGACCTGCGCCGCTTGAATATGAGTGACCGCACTATCGCCGTGAGCGGTGGTGGCCGTACCTCTGCCGAAGACTACCTGATGACTGCCCAGCATTTTGATGCCGCGGCAACCTTCAACAAGCCTGTGGACTTGCAAGCCCTTCGCGCGAAGGTCGAAGAAATCATCAAGAGCCATTCGTAGTAGGTCTCGATGAATATCCTGATCGCGGACTTAGATCAGAAATTTATCGGCGATATCCAGCACTCTTGGTCGGTTGCGGGGACAACCTTGTTCACCTGTACCCGCGAGAGTGACCTCATGCCCATCGTCAAGAAGAATTCGATAGACCTGGCGTTTATCGAAGTTCCTTTCTTGATGCAAGACAACATGGACATGGTGAGCTTTTTGAAGGAGACTCACCCGGGCGTGGAAATCTTCGTGTTGTGCGACGACCGCAACTGGCAGGGGGCTGCCTCTGCAATTACCCGCGGCGCAAACACCTTCCTTAAAAAGCCGATTTCGATTTCGCAATTGGAATCGACGGCGCAAAAGGTTCACGCCCAGATTTTAAACAAGTCCAACAACCAGCTCATGGAATCCCAGGTGCTGGACGGCCTTTTGGGGAACACCCCCGAAATGCGCAAGATTCTAAAGACCGTCTACAAGGTCGCTCCCACGAACAGTACTGTACTCATTACCGGCGAATCCGGTTCGGGCAAGGAATTCCTGGCCAACGTGATTCACCGCTATAGCAAGCGTGCGGCGGAACCTTTTGTAGCGGTTAACTGTGGCGCCATTCCCGAAAACCTGGTAGAAAGCGAACTCTTCGGTAGCAAGAAGGGTTCTTATACCGGTTCTACAGCCGACAAGAAGGGCTTGTTCGAATCCGCAAACGGCGGAACGCTCTTCTTGGACGAAGTCGGCGAACTGTCGGCGGCGACCCAGGTCAAATTGCTACGCTTTTTACAAAGCCACGAAATTAGGCGAGTGGGCGATACCCAACCGCAATACTTGGACGTGCGCGTTCTGGCGGCAACGAACCGCGACCTGCAAGAAGCAATGCAAGAAGGTCGGTTCCGCGAAGACTTGTATTACCGCCTGAACACCTTCCATTTGCTTTTGCCCCCGCTCCGCGAACGCAAGCCTGCGCTCCCGAACCTGATCAAGTATTTCATTTTGAAAAACAAGGACGCCCAGGGCAAGGAAATTGTTGACCTTGAACCGGCAGCCCTGTATGCGCTCACCAAGTATTCGTATCCGGGCAATATCCGCGAACTCGAAAACATTATCGAGCATGCCACGGTTTTGGCCGAAGGCGGCGTGATCCGCCTGGAAGACTTGCCCGAAGAGGTGCAGGCCTGTGCCCGCGAACAGACGATGGCGATTCCGCACATTAAGGGCGAACACAATGCCGAACCCCAGGTGATCGAAGCGGAACCGGTAGACTTGCCGGGAATCTCGTTTGAAAGCGGCAAGTCCGAAAAGAAACCGGCAGCCGAAAGCGATACGGATGGCGAACTCCTGTCGCTTGAAGAAATGGAACGTAGGCACATTTTGCGTGCCTTGAGTGTATGTGGCGGCAACCGCACCGAAGTCTGCAAGCGCCTGGGTATCAGTCGCGCGACTTTGTGGCGTAAACTGAAAGAACTTAAGATTATGATGGATGGCGATGATGCCTGATTTTGAAAATCAACATAATTCTTACGAAGGTCGCCAGGTCCCCATGGACCTGGATGCCGAACGTTGCCTGCTTGGAAGTATTTTGCGCGATCCTGACGTGATGGGCGAAGCCATCATGATTATCAAGGACGAAAGCTTTTTCTATTTGGAAAAGCATCAGCTGATTTGGACCGCCCTTTGCACGCTTAACCGCAACGTGACGCCGATTGACTTGGTGACGCTGGCTGCAGAACTCGAGACCATGAACAAGCTCCAGTTGGTGGGCGGTCGCGAATACCTGTTCGAACTCATGGAATCGGTGGCATCCTCTGCCAACGCCAGTTGGCATATCGAACTTTTGCGCAAGAAGGCGACGCTCCGCAAGCTGATCAAGTCTTCGTCCGCGGTGATCAAGAACGCCATGGATCCGGCAGCAGTGCCCGATGAAGTTTTGCAAGATGCCGAACGCGATATTTTCGCCATTGCCGATGACCAGATTCGCGATTCCTTGAAGCCGATTCAGAATTTTGTGACTCCGCTTTTGGAACGCCTGAACAACCGCAAGGACGGTATTACGGGCATTCGCACGGGCATTACCGAACTGGACGAACTCACCAACGGCCTGCAAAAATCCGACTTGATTATTTTGGCTGCACGCCCTGGTGTGGGTAAGACGTCTTTCGCCTTGACCATTGCTGCAAACGCGGCCATCAACTTCCAGCAGAATGTGGCCTTCTTCAGCTTGGAAATGGATGGCGTTCAGCTGGCCCAACGTTTACTTTGCTCGCAGGCCCAGATTGACCAGAGCAAGCTCCGCAACGGCTACCTCAATAGCGACGAAAAGAAAAAGTTGATCGCCGCTGTGACACCGATTCAAAAGGCCCCGCTCTACGTGGACGATAACGCCGACCTTGGCATTATGGAACTCATGAGCAAGGCGCGCCAGCTCAAGCGCAAAGGCAAGCTCGACCTCTTGATTATCGACTACCTGCAGCTCATGAAGACCGGTAAAGAAGAAAACCGCGCTGTCGCTATCGGCGCCATTTCGCGCGGCCTCAAGATTCTGGCCAAGGAAATGCAGATTCCGGTGATTGCGCTCGCTCAGCTTAGCCGTAAAGTCGAAGAAAAGGGCCGCGAACGCCCGCAGCTTTCGGACTTGCGTGAATCGGGTTCTATCGAACAGGATGCTGACATGGTGTGGTTTGTGGAACGTAAGTTCGTGCAGACTCACCGCGAAGAAGACAAGCACACTGCAGAACTGATTGTGGCAAAGCACCGTAACGGTTCGGTCAAGGATATTCCCATGACCTTCATTCCGGAATACACAACCTTCTACGATGCCGCCCCCGAAGGCGAAGGCGGTGGCGAAGCCTATGCCTACGACGATGCCGGCGACATGGGCCCGACGGATTTCGGAAGTTACTAAGGGGTCCTAGATGCAGATTCTCATTGCTCCATTTGTCTGGATTGGCGAGGTTATCGTAACCGGTATTTCGGGTATTGGCGAAGTGGTCTGCATCTTGTTGAACACGCTCAAGCAGTTGCGCTTTATTCACAAGAACCCGGTGCTGATTGTTAAGCAGATGATTTCCATTGGCGTGTCGTCTTTGCCGCTGCTGTTCGTGACGTCTATCTTTACGGGCATGGTGGCTACGGTGCAGGCCGAATTCGAATTCCATAATCTGGTGGCCGACAAGTTCGTGGGTACTGCCGCCGTGAAGATGATTCTGATCGAGCTTGGCCCCTTGCTGACGGCGATTGTGCTTTCGGGCCGCGTGGGTTCTGCCGTTGCTGCAGAACTTGGTTCCATGAAAGAAAAAGAAGAACTGGCCGCCTACACGGTGCTGGGCCTTGATCCTTACCGTTATTTGGCGATGCCGCGTTTTGTGGCCTTCTTTACCATGGTGCCCTGCCTGACGGTTATTTCGAATGCGCTGGGCGTTATCGGTGGCTGGATCGTTTGCGTGCTCGGTCTCGATATTACGACCTATACTTACGTGACGGGTATGCAGTACTTGTTTGACCCCATGGACTTGTGGTCTGGCGTGCTGAAGTCTTTTGTATTTGGAACCTTGATTTTCTTGCTGGGTTACTACCATGGCATTAATGCCAAGCCAGGTGCCCGCGGCGTCGGAATCGCTACCATGAGCGTGGTGGTTTCGAGCTGCCTCATGATTTTGATTGCTGACTTTGTCCTGGACGCTATCCTATTCTTCTAAGGTGTCATTATGCCTAACGTAAAAATAGACCCGAACGATATCGCTATCCGCCTTAAAGGGCTCAAGAAGTCCTTTGGTCCGCAAGACGTTCTTTGCGACGTGAACTTGGACATTCGCCGTGGCGAGACCATGGTGATTATCGGAAAGTCCGGTGGCGGAAAGTCCGTGATTCTAAAGCACATGATTGGGCTTTTGCAGCCCGATGGTGGCGAAGTGACGGTGGACGGCGTGACTATCAGTACGCCCAAGTTCTTTGACACGCACACGATTCGCCGCAAGATGGGTATGCTGTTCCAGATGGGCGCTCTCTTTGACTCCATGGACACCGGCGAAAATATCGCCTTCGCCTTGCGCGAACATCACCCCGAAATGAGCGAAAGCGAAATCCAGGACGTGGTGACCGAAAAGCTCAAGATGATCAACCTGGTGCCGGAATTCCGTACCAAGATGCCGTCTGAACTTTCGGGCGGTATGCGCAAGCGTGTGGCCCTTGCCCGAGCTATCGCATTGAACCCTGAAATTCTTTTGTACGATGAACCGACTACGGGTCTTGACCCCATTACCAGCGACGTGATTAACGACTTGATTCTGGATATGCAGAGCAAGCTCGGCGTTACGTCTGTGGTGGTGACTCATGACATGGTGAGCGCCTTCAAGGTGGCCGACCGAATTGCCATGCTGTATAATGGCCGTATTATCGAAGTGGGTACGGTAGACGAAATCAAGAACACCAGCAACCCTTACGTACACCAGTTTATTACAGGCCAGCGCAAGATTTCGGTGGACGAAGAATAGTCCATTCGAAACGCAAAAAACGTGTAGCGGAACAATCCTGAAAATATGTAAACTCGGCTTTACGTTTGTCAAGTGGTCCTAGTCAATGTATGCAAAAAATATGTGCTTTTCAGCACGAAATTTAGCATACCTATAGCGTTTTGATTTATAAAAATGTATTTTTCCGACAAAGAGGTTTTAATTATGAATAAGAAACTATTCGTAGGTATTTCTTTGGTGACTGCGGTCAGCGCAGGCTTCTGGGCCTGTGGTGAAGGCACCATTAACGAAATGACCGAAATGGATAACGTTATTTCGATGCAGTATCCCTTGGATCCGGCAACTGGCGGTGCCAGCCCTGAACTCCAGAATTTGAGGGACAACGCTAAGAACACTTGTAAAGATGACATGGGCTGCTACACCCAGTATCAGGGTTACCTCGAAGGTACGGAACCGGTTGAAGTTCCGGAATCCTCTTCTTCTGAAGAAAATCCGGGCCCGAACACGAACCCCACGATGTCGTCCTCTTCTCGCGGCGACTTCAACATCGTGACCAAGCCGTCTTCTTCTTCTATGACGATTATTGATAACCCGGATCCGACGTCTTCTGCTGACGTTGAAATTACGGTCCCGGTAACCGGCCTCGGTTCTTGCGCTCCGTCCACTGCAACCATCAGCAAGGGTGAAAAGGTCAAGTGGAAGTTCTCCGTGAACATGAACAACCCCACTTACAAGCCGGCTGACTTTGCCAAGGCTACCTATGCATGGAACTTCACGGGCGGTAATCCGACTACGGGTACTGGTGCCACGACTGGCGATATTACCTATGCCGCTTCTGGTGCAGCTCCTACTTCATTGACCGTGACCATGGGTGATGGTGCTTCTGAAACAATCCAGTGCTCTCCGCTCCAGGTGAACGGTTTCCCGATTACTTGTAAGTGCACTGTTACCGGTGGCGATGTCACGGATGATGCCGGTGTCGCGACTTGGTCTGCCGCTTGTACGTCGCAGGCCAACATTACCAGCTACACCTGGGATGGCACGGATCTTGGTGCCGAAGGTGTTTCTTTCCAGCATACCTTCGAAAAGAAGGGTGACACCTATACGCCGAAGCTCTCTGTCGCTAATGACGACAATACCGTTCAGGTGGTAACATGTCCGACTCATGTAGCTACGGATGCCTTGGCTCCGGATTACTTGCTTGAAGTAACTGGTGGCCAGATCGCTCAGGACAAGATTGAAGTGGGTGATGCTGGTTGCATTACGGTGTCCGGTGATTGGAACAATGAACATTACAAACCTTCTCTCACGGTTGTTTGCGATGCCTCTGGCTCGAATGTTAGCTTGACGATTTCTCATGGTACCGATAAGCCGGTGACGAGCACTGGTCAATATGGCGTTAACAACGTGACGTTTGACTTGGGTCAGGTGTCTGTGGGTAAGATCTCGTTCAAGGATGTCTGCATCTCGCTGTCTGGTGCCCAGGTTGCTAAGTGCGGTCTTGGAACTAAGTAATACCCATTGAATATTTGATAAAAAGCTCCCCGTTGGGGAGCTTTTTTTTATACTTTATATAGACTAAGGAAGGAGGAAACATAATGAGAAAACAAATCATTGCCTTGGGGGCTTTGGTATTTTTGGCAGCCTGTTCCGACCAGAGCGAAAACATCGCGAAGGCCGAAGAGACAACGCCCTCGACGACTGAACCTGCGCCGGAAGTGCCGACTGAGCCGACGACGGACTCAACGACCGCAACGACGGGCGACCCTGGATCGTCTGCTTCGGAGCCGAATACGGATACGCAGTCGTCTTCATCTTCGCAGCCGCCGCCGTCTTCGTCTTCATTTACGATGCCTTGGTTTTCCTCTTCATCGTATCCAGGTGATCTTCCGATGTTGTCGTCATCTTCATTTGCTCCTCCGGTTCCGGAATCTTCGTCTACTCTAGACATGCCTAGAGGGGAAATTGGTACTTGCGCACCTCTAGCGAATCCGATTAAAACCGGCGAAAGCGTTAAGTGGAAGTTCACTATAGAAAAGGCGAACGTGCTTTATTCTGTGGTTGACTTTGTAAGGGCTAAATTTGAGTGGAGCTTTGGCGAGGGTACTCTTCATGAGGGCACCTCTGCAAATATGGTCAGCGGAGAAGTTGAATACTTAACTTCTGGTACGCATGAAGCATCTGTAACGGTGATCATGCCCGATGAAAAGCTGTTCTTGATAGAATGTTCTCCGCTACAGGTATACGACCAGGCTGTTATTGATCTACATCCGGCGGACTGAAACCGGAATCAGTCTTTATTTCTTGCGCGGCTTGATGGCGTTCCAGACCATATAGCCGATGAACAGTGCGCCGAAGGCGAGTAGTGCAATGGCCAGTTCGGAATTGTACTTCTCGATGATATCCTTTTGACCGTGGGCGAGGTAACCGAGGCCTGCCAGCACACAGTTCCAGATGGTAGCACCCAGGAAGGTGTAAAGCGTGAACGGGGCAAGCTTCATGTTGGCGATACCTGCAGGGATTGAAATCAGCTGGCGGATCACCGTAATGAGGCGGCCTACGAATGTAGAGATTGCGCCGTGTTCGCGGAAGTAGTCTTCGGCTTTTTGAACCTTGCCTGCATCGAGTAGCAAGAAGTGTCCCAGGCGGCTGTCAGCAAACTTGTAGATAATCGGGCGGCCCAGGAACTTGGCCAAGAAGTAGTTGATGTAGGCGCCTACGAGTGCGCCCATGCTGGCCGCAATTACAATCAGCACGATGCTCAGACCGGAGTCGGGCTGCAAGGCCTTGTAGGCGGCAGGGGGCACCACCAGTTCCGACGGGAAGGGAATAAAGGAGCTTTCGATGGCCATCAAGAGAGCGATGGACCAGTAGTTCAGGTGGGCGTTGTACCAGTCAATAATCTGGGTGTAAATGCCGGCCTTTGCGGCGGGGGCGGCCTGCGCGACAGAATCGGCGGCTGCATCGGGGGCGGCAAATGCTGCGGCTGCAAACAAAGTAATAAGTGCGAGGAAGAGAAATTTCTTATTCATAATGTAAATATAGAATTTGGAAAAGGAGATCCCGGCTCAAGGCCGGGATGACATGGGGGAGGGAATTCCGGGGAGACGTCGTGAAGGGGTTGTCGGAAAACAAAAAAGTCCTGACTGGTGTCAGGACTTTTTAAAATCTGTAATCAGAGATTATCTCTTTTTCTTCTTGGCGGCGCGGGCCTTCTTGGCTTCGAGCTGCTTCTGTCTAGCCTTCTTCTTGGCTTCCATCTTGGCGGCTCTCTTGCTTGCGGCTGCGCTGTTGTCGTGCTGGGCTGCAGGCTGCTGTTCTTCGACAGCTTCTTCTTCAACAGCCGGTTCTTCTTCGGCCGGCTGTTCCGGTTCGCTGTAGCTTTCGCCAGTCTGGTATTCAATGATAGACTGTTCTTCGGCTGCCGGAGCGGCTGCGCCGCCGTTCTTGCCCTGCTGCAATGCAGCCTTGGCTTCTTCGACGTACTTGCCGTTCGGGAAACGCTTCAGGTAGATTTCGTAGTCCTTGAGGCGGTTGCCGGCCTTCACCAGTTCAAAGATGCCTGCTTCGGCTTCGTCGCGGAATGCACCGTTCGGATTGTCGTTCAGGTAAGTCAGGTAAGCCTTGAAGGTGTTCTGAGCCTGAATAGCGCGGAACTTGTCGTATTCGCTGAGAGAGCGAAGCTTGGCTTCGACTTCGGCTCTACGCGGAGAATCCGGGTAGTAGAGCAGGAACATTTCGAGCATTTCGGGATCGTTGCTTGCCATGACCTGGTCGAAACGAGAATCTTCTTGCTTGGCCTGGTATTCCTTGATCTGCACCTTGCCGCTGTCGAGCGTGGAGTAGAGCTTTTCCTTAGTAGCGAGGTCTGCCGGGTGGCAGAAGGCGAGGAAGCTTTCAAGAACGTCGGCGAACTGCGTACGGGTGTAAGCTTCGCTCATGTCGGGGAGCTCACCGTTTTCGTCGAGGTAGAAGCGGTAGTCACGTTCAATGGCCATGCAGTCCCAATCGCTGAGCGTGTCCTTGACTTCGCTGTACTTGCGCAGCACGTCGTCACGGTCATGCAGGTTGTAGCGCATACGGCGGTCACGGCGGCTTTCGCGGCCGAAGTCAAGCGAGAGTTCCAAGCCTACGCGAACGGGCCACTTGTATTCGATCTTGTCGAACTTGAGGTCGGAGTACGGCGAGGGGCTCGGGTTGTTGTCCTTGTCGCGAGCCTTGACGTTTTCGTAGGGCAAGAATTCCTTACGGACATTGATACCGATCTTGAAGTCGACATCCTGGAAGAGTTCGCCAATGCGGTATTCCAAGGCGCTAGACACAAAGCCAGTCTTCAGCATTTCGGTGTGCTGCTTGGTATTGCCGGCATAGTCGTCGTTAAACGTGAAGAACTGGAAGCCGAAGCCACCGAGCACGCGCAGGTCGAAGTCGCCACCAATGTTAAAGGTGAAACCGGCGAGCACGGACGGAGCGTAAGCGAGGAACCAGAGTTCTTCGTCGTTGTGCGGGCTCTTCTTGTTTTCTTTACCGGTCTCTTCGTCCTTGAAGGTGTACTTCGGGCTGTCTTCGATCGTTCCAAACTGAATGGAATTGACTTCGGCACCGAGCCAAAGGGTAAACGGAATGTCCGCCTTCCACAGCGGAGTAATCAGCGGCGACCACAGGAAACCGACCGAGGCAGGAATCGTGAGAAGCTTGGTGTCGATACCATCATCGAGCAAGGTCTTCTTCTTATCTGCCTTGAAGTTCAGAAACGCAGGTTCACCCTGCAGGTACAGCTGGTGACGCCAGTTGATTCTTTCAAAATCGGCGGCCTGAGAAGCCGCAGCTAATAAAGTCAGTGCAAGTAACAGTTTACGCATCAGTCTAAATTTAATTTTTACTTTGAGGTTGAGTGATAAAAAAAATAAATATTAAGCTTTTTTTAATGCTTTTTCATTCATTTTAGAAGGTTAAAACGAATCCGACGCCCAATAGGATGATTCCTGTGCCCAGTAAGGCGCCTCCGACAGTCATTTTCTTGTCGCCCTTGTCCACCAAATCCTTGTTTTCGGCGGCCCTTGCCTGGAAGTTTTCGCCACCGGCGGCGGGGCGGTCCAAGTCCTGCTTTATCTTGTCGGCATCTTCGTAATCGATGTTGGCAAGGTAAATAAAGAGCGTGCCCAAAAGAATCGGGGCAATGGACGAACCCATCAGCGTACGTCCGATAAAGTCCTTCTTGCGTTCATGCAGCCATTCCTGCTGCGCCACGAGTTCCTGCTTGTCAGAAATAGGCGAGAGGTCGATTTCCACATCGGTGAGTTCAGTGGGCGAAGTAAATACAGTCAGCACGGTGTCGTGGTAGCCGGCCTTGCGGATTTGGAATGTCGAAAGTCCCGGCTCGTAAATGGAGTACTTGCTCGGCGTGGAACCGATAGGCTTTGACTTCTTTGTTACAGGGGTGCTGCCGCCAAAGATGTAGGCGCCTTCGGGGTTGCTGTGAATCAAGAGCTCGGGCTTTACGCGCTTGAGCTTGAGTGAGATTTTTACGGTGTCGCCCAGAATGGGCTTGACGGTAGACTTTGCGCCCCACATCTGGCGGTCTACACTCCAGTAGGCGTAGACTTCGGTTTTGCTGGAATCGTCGATGATGAATGTGCAGGGGCTCTTGCAAATGTCGTCGTTCCCCTTGGTCATAATGTTTGCGCCTTCGGGGTTGGTTTCCACGCGCACGTAGCTCTTGTTGCTAGCCACATGTTGCACGGGGGCCTTTTCTCCCTGGAGCTGAAGCGCGAATCCGCGGAGCTTGTCTTTAGAAAGGGCGTCGCTCAAGGTCTTGATTGCAGACAAATTTGTTTGAGCGGTGTAGTCGGTCTTGGCAGAATCGCTGAACTGGAAATGCGACATCTGAACAGCGATGGAGTCGGGGGTTCTTGCCGAGGTAATCCGTCCGATATAGGCAGATGCCGCCCCATGTCTCTTCAAGAAGTCCTTGATGCAGATGGCGTCGTTGCAGAAGTCAAATTCCTGGCGGTTGATAAAGGTGACAGGCGTTCCAGATTCCTTGAGCAAGCGAATCATCAGGTTTTCGAGTTGTTCGGCGATTGCGGATTCAGAATTGCGACGTTCGAAGGAAACAAAAATATGCTGGCCTTCGACCGGAGTCTCGATAGAATGTTCCTCAACGACGGCAGAATCGCTTTGCGTGGAATCTTGAAGGGTCGAATCTTGAGCGAGGGGGGCTTGAACAGAAGATTCCTGTGTGGAAACTTCTTGGGCGGAGGCTTCTTGGGCGCTTGCCTCTGCAGGGGCTTGGGGCTGGTTCAAGAGGTCGTTGCCTTGATTGTCCACGATGCTCTTGAAGCGGTCCTTGTGAATGCGGATGACGGTGAACTGGCCTTGGATGGTTCCACCGAGGCTTACGGTGTCGTCTTTAATGCCCAGGAATTGGGCGTCTTGCTTGGCGCCGGTCACGAGTTCTACGTGGCTTGGGATTCCTTCTTCGGCCCAAATGACGCTCACCCAAAAGAGTGCAAATGTCAGTAGAATCTTTTTCATAAAGCCCTAGAATGAAAAAATGAATCCAATAGAAAGTAATGAGACGCCTGTGATAAACGAGGCGTAGGTAAGGCCCTTCGCGGTCCTTGCCTTGCGCTGGTAACTCCTAAATTCGTCGCGGGCGTCTTGGTAGCGGTCTGATTCGATAGAAGAGTTCTTGAGTGCCTTTTTGGCGTCGTCGGCCTTGCTGATTTCGTAATAGGTAATAGCGCCAGACACAAGACCCAAGGCAAAAGGAACAAGCGAATACTTCATGAGCTCTTTGCCGAAAACCCTGCGGTTGCGCTTGGAAATGTCGGATTGCTGGGCTTGCAAAAATTCTTCGTCAAGAATCGGCTGCTGCGAAACGATGATGAACGAAGTGTCTTTGGCCGAGAGCCTTACACGAATGGTGGTGTCCATGAATCCCGGGTTGAACAGCGAAATAAGAACATCGCTGGCCAGCGAATCGTTGGTGTTGATGAATGCCGGCGACACGTAAGTCGGTTCCTTGGAGTGGTCGGGGCTTACCTCGTCAATATAAATGTCGGCGTTGTTCGGAATCGTCGATACATGCAGAACTTTTGATTCCGCAAAGGCGTAGCCCATCAAAGCACAGAGGAGTATCATGAATATTCTAATCATTTAGTACTCCCTGTTCGGGAAAGGTCCCGTGATTACGCGATAGCTGGACATGTGCTCGATGTACCAGTGGACATCGGGGAACTTGTTGCGGGCATTGTCTTCGCCCAGGAATTCGATTTTGCACCTGCCGAAACAGCGGGTGTGGAACGTCAGCACCGGAGTGCTATAAGTGGGCTGAATGGTGTCGAAATCTACAATGACCGAAAGCTTGGATTCGTTGATTCCAGAACCATCATCGAAAAGCAGGAACGAAACATCTTCGGCACTGCCAATGGTGTCGTAGTAAGCAGAAATCTGCGGTGCGACATTGTCCTTGAGTACAATGGTGTCAGTAGTGAGCACGGTGTAGGCGGGCACATCTACAATAAGGCTTTCGCTGGCGTATTCCTTGCGGTAGTTTTCTTTCACGAGAATCTTGAGGCCAAGCTGCGGTTCAACTTTTGCTACCAGCGTGTTGGAGATTCGGTCGCTGGTGAGCGTTTCAAGGGTGTCGCCGTTGTTGGCAATCAAGTAGGCGACTGTCTGCAAAATGGAATTGTCGCGGTAACGGTCGAAAGTTATCGGAATCTTGATGGTCGAAGTCTTGTTCAAGATCTTTGTGGAGAAATGGTAAATCTCGGTGGAATCACGGTACTGGCGGCCGCTTTCGCTGATAACCAGCATCTTGGTGCCCCAATACAGCGTGAAGGAACTGTCGTACAAATCGATGGCCTCTTGGGCGACAGAATCGAACTCTTCGACCAGGGAACCCATCAAGGAACCTTCGGAATTGCAATCGATGGCGCCGAGCGGAGAAAGCCAAACGGAATCCGGATCGTAAGACAGGTAGACTTCGCAGCGGGCGGTTTCCCACGGGTCAATTCCCGTGACTGTCCAGCGGAGCGGCAATGACTGGTCGTCGGTGGGCTCGGCCTGGTTGTAACCGTTGTACGGGAAATCCAGCGAAATGTCGTTGGGTGTGTTCACGTAAATCTTGAAGGTAGAACGCAGAGTGTCGCCGTAAGTATCGGTGGTTTCAAGGGAACCGTTCAAAACACCGGTTTCGTTGAAGGTGTAACGGAACGAATTCAGGTTGAAGGCGTCGTTGCCGATTTTCCAGAGAACACCGTTGTAATAGGGCTGCAAGGTTTCGTCGGTGTAAATGAGACCACCTATAGAATAGCCTGCATAGAACCGGAGGGTTTGTCCTTGTTCAACGTAGACTTCTTCAACAGGGGCAAAGCGGTTGGCGATTTCGGTGTTGTATCCGTCGGGCCCGGCAAAGGCGTATTGCCTGAGGACGTTGGAATCCTTGTCGACCAGGTGCTCGTCTCCGCAAGCCACCAATACAAAGAGTACGGCCAAAAGCCAAATATTCAGAATCTTATTCACTGAAAACCTCCGGGAGCGTTGCGTTGGGGCGGAGGTAGAACGTCTTTTTCGCTCTGTTGTAGCTTGCGTCAATGGCGACCACAGTTATGGGCTTGTAAGACCAAGTCTGTACCGCTGCTTCTTTGGTAAAGGGAACGGAGAGCGTGTCGTTAGAAAGCTTGAAATCGTAGATGTAGTCGTTCTCGTAGAACACGTGAATCTTCGATGTGGAAATATCGCCGCCGAGGTCTTCGACTGTGAATCGCAAGGTGTCTGCAATATCAATGGTGTCGCGGTTCTTGGGGCCTGTTATGCGCGGCGGAACTTCATCTTTAAGAACGATGGTATCCAGTTCCAGAACCTGGTTCGTGTTCAAATGGAACGGAATGGATTCTGCCGTAAAGTCGCTCTCTTGATCGACTGCGACGACAATGCGGTAGTTGCCTTTAGATAAAGGCTTGATGTCAAAGTCGGCGTTGTGCAGCTTGGAAGTCGTCAGGGTCTTGATAGTGTCGAGGTTTTCATCCAAGAGGCTGACCTTGAACTTGAAAGCGCTTAGCTCGGTGTTTGTGGTGATTGTTCCGGCGACTGCGTTTTCGCCGTTAAGCCCGTTGGTGTAGAACGACGACGAAAGGACTTCGTTGGATTTCTGGTCGAACTCGTTGTAGGCAGTCACGGTCCAGGTGTATTTCCGCAAAGGCGAAAGTCCCTTCAGGTAGGTAAAGTAAGCCTGGTTCAAGATAGTGTCTACAAGGACGTTTCTTTCGTGATCCCTCAAAACAAAATGGGAATAGATTTCCCAAAGGGAATCGGGGTCGTAAACGTTCCAAGCGAAATTGATTGCGGTGTCGGCGGCAATGTTCTGGGTCTTGTTTGCCGGAATAAAGTGCTCGGTGTCTATGGTCGGGGGAGAGGCGACCGTTATAGAAAGGGTGTCGCTCAAGGTGTCGCCGAAGAAGTCTACAAAGACGAATGCCACCTTGTGTTCGCCGGGACTATCGATGCTTTTCTTGAAACTGTATTCACTGGCAAAGGATTTGCCGTCCATTGTCCAGTAGTACTGCTGGTTGCGAATGGATTTAGACGGGTAGACCGTCGTCAAGAAAATGAGCGAGTCGCCCGGTTGGACGGTGTCGGACTTTGCCTTTTTGGCATCGGCGTCGAAAGACGTGGTGACGGTTGCCGACACTTTAATATCTTGAGTGGCCCGCTCATTGAACAGGTATTCGTCGGAATCGGTGCAGGCGACATGCGCCAAAATCAGTAAGCCTAGGGCAGCAAGACGTTTCATCGTGCCCCCAAGGTGGTGTCAATGACGAAAAATTCCTGCTTGACCGTAGAATCCTTGTCGCCCAAGGAGTCCGCGACTATAATGCGGAAGGTATGAGTGCCTGCGGCAAAGCCGGACTGCATCACTTGTTGCAGTTCACCCACCTGGTACTGGACGCCGTCGATTTCAAGTACGTTTTCAAGTCCTTTGCTGCCATCGCGGTCAAAGGATTGCCAAGAAAACAGGAACGGCGTGTGGCTGTTGCCGTACAGCGTGTCGCCATCGGCCGGAATCGTTTTGGCTAGAATTTGGGGTGGGTTGTTGACGTTTACGGTAAAGGTGGTTTCGAGCGTGTTGCCTTCGCCGTCTTTAATGACAAGTCGGTCGGGTATAAAGTTTTTCGACAAGAAACTGGATGCCATGTAGGCGGTGCTAATGGTGTAGGTTGCACCGCTGTCCAGGATTTCGTCGTCATTGTACCAGTAGTACTTGATTTTATTCTTGTACTTTCTTGGCGTGACTTCGGCAATCAGTTCGGCTTCTTCGTTGGAATTGATTTTGATGGGCGCTTCGATGGCTTCGTCGAATTGCTTTGCGAAGACGCTTACGTCCGAAATTTTCTGGGTGTCATTTGGAGCATGAGGAACATCCAGGCATGCCGAAAATAAGGCTCCTGCCGCAAGCGCAAGGCTGATGTCCAAAAGGCACTGATTGTTCTTTCTCAATAAACTCACCTTGTTAAAGATAACTATATTCGTAAATATGAGTACCGAAAATTTTGAATATAAAACCGCAATGGAGCGTTTAGAGAATATCTTGGAGCGAATTGACAACTCCGAGATGGAAATTGACGAATTGGCCGGTGCGGTACAGGAAGCGACGGATTTATTGCGTAAATGCCGCCAGATTTTGCTCGCGACCGAAAAGAACGTGCAAGAAGCCCTTTCGGGCCTCGACGGCGAGACGGAAACTGGGGCTTAAGGATGGTTGATGTTCCTGCAATGGAAGTTTCGGGGCTTACGGTAAAGTTCCCGATTCGCGGCGGAGTGCTCGGCAAGGTTCAGAAGTATTTTACGGCGGTCGAAAACGTGTCGTTTTCGATGCAGGCCGGGCAAATCCTTTCGATTGTGGGGGAGTCGGGCTGCGGTAAGTCGACTCTGGTCAAGTCGCTGGTGGGTCTTGTTCCCATGGACAGCGGTGAATTCAAACTTTTTGGTGAAAAGGTTGTAAACGGGAAAGTTGCGACGGCTGGGCCTGCTACGGCTGGGATGCAGCAAAAATCGTGCCGAGTTTCGGACTTGGTGCAGATGATTTTCCAGGACCCGTTCAGTAGCTTGAATCCGCGCCAGACTGTGTCTGAAATTCTGACGGCGCCGCTGGTTGCACGCGGAGTCAAGGTTCTGGATGCCGAGGCGCGTGCAAGAGAACTTTTGGAGCGTGTGTCGTTACCGAAAGAGGCTCTCCAAAAGTTCCCCCACGAATTCTCGGGGGGGCAGCGGCAGCGCCTCTGCATTGCCCGCAGCCTGATGGTCAAGCCCAAGATTCTTTTGTGCGACGAAGTCACCAGCGCCTTGGATGTGTCGGTGCAGGCTCAAATTCTGCACTTGCTGGATGACTTGCGCAATGAATTCGGGCTTTCGATTCTCTTTATCAGTCACGATATGCAAGTGGTCCGCGCTCTTAGCGACGAGGTCTTGGTCATGTACTTTGGGCACGTGGTCGAGCGCGGTGCGGCCGATTCTGTGCTCACCAACCCGCAGCACGAATACACGAAAAAACTGCTGGCGAGTGTTCCGACCATTCGCCGCGACAGGTAATTTCTATCTTTGCTCCTGTAAAAAGAGGTTTTATGTCCGCGAATCCGATTATCGTAGTAGATTACAATGCAGGCAACCTGACTTCGGTGATGAATGCTCTTGCTCACATTGGTGCAGAGGCGAAGTCTAGCCGCGATGCCGATGAAATTGCAAAGGCGACCCGCCTGATTTTCCCGGGCGTGGGTGCTGCAGCCTCTGCCATGGAAACTCTGACCCGTACAGGAATCGGGGATGCCATCAAGACGGTGGTGAAAGCCGGAAACCCGGTGCTCGGCATTTGCATTGGCTGCCAGATTATTCTCGAAGAAAGCGAAGAAGACGGTGGCGTTAAGACTTTGGGCCTTATCCCCGGCAAGGCCGTGCGCTTTAAGGACGAACCGGGCCTCAAGATCCCGCACATGGGCTGGAATCAGGTGAACTTTACGCGTGAACACCCGATTATGAAGGGTATCAAGAGCGGAAGCGACTTTTATTACGTGCATTCCTACCACCCGGTGGTGCCTGCCGAATACGCTTTTGCCGAAACGACTTACGGCTCGCAGACCTTCCAGGGAATGGTGGGCAAGGATAATTTGATTGCCACCCAGTTCCACCAGGAAAAGAGCGGAGACGTGGGTCTTGCCATGCTCAAGAACTTCTGCGATTGGAAAGTTTAGTATTACTATAACTATATTTCCCCATCATTGGAGAAAAATATGAAAAGATCGATTGTTATTACTGGCGGTGCAGGCTTCATTGGTAGCCACGTGGTGCGCCTGTTCGTGAACAAGTACCCGGACTACAAGATTATCAATCTTGACAAGCTGACCTACGCCGGTAACCTTGCCAACCTCAAGGACATCGAAGACAAGCCGAACTACAAGTTCGTGAAGATGGACATTTGCGACTTTGACGCTTTCTACAAGCTCATGCAGGACGAAAAAGTCGACGGCATTATCCACCTGGCTGCCGAAAGCCACGTGGACCGCTCCATCAAGGACCCCTTCACCTTCGCAAAGACCAACGTGATGGGTACTCTCGCTCTGCTCCAGGCTGCCAAGCTCTACTGGGAATCTCTCCCCGAAAAGTACGAAGGCAAGCGCTTCTATCATATTTCTACCGACGAAGTTTATGGCGCCCTCAAGATGAACCATCCGGAAGGCATTACGCCTCCGTTCACGACTACGGCGTCTAGTTCGGAACACCACCTGGCCTATGGCGACGACTTCTTCTACGAAACCACGAAGTATACGCCGCACAGCCCGTATTCCGCTTCCAAGGCCGGCTCCGACCACTTTGTTCGCGCGTTCCATGACACCTACGGCATGCCGACGATTGTCACGAACTGCTCCAACAACTACGGTCCGTACCAGTTCCCCGAAAAGTTGATTCCGCTGTTTATCAATAACATTCGCCACAAGAAACCGCTTCCGGTTTACGGCAAGGGCGAAAACGTTCGCGACTGGCTCTTTGTAGAAGACCATGCCCGCGCCATCGACGTGATTTTCCATAACGGAAAGATCGCTGAAACCTACAATATCGGTGGCTTCAACGAATGGAAGAACATCGACATCATCAAGGTTGTCATCAAGACCGTCGACAAGCTCCTCGGCCGCGCCGAAGGCGAAGACATGAACTTGATTACCTACGTGACGGACCGCCTGGGTCACGATGCCCGCTACGCCATCGATTCCACCAAGCTCCAGAAGGAACTGGGCTGGGAACCGAGCCTGCAGTTCGAAGAAGGCATCGAGAAGACGGTGCGCTGGTATTTGGACAACCAGGAATGGTTGGACAACATCACCAGCGGCGACTACGAAAAGTATTACGAAAAAATGTACGGTAACAGATAATGGGTAAGTTTAACTTTGTAAAGACCTCTATCGAGGGCGTGACGATTGTTGAACCGACGGTCTTTGGCGACCATCGCGGATACTTTATGGAAACCTACAACAAGGCAGAATTCGACGCTGCCGGCTTGAACATGGTTTTCGTACAAGATAACGAATCCAAGAGCAAGAAGGGCGTACTCCGTGGCCTGCACTTCCAGAAGAAGAACCCGCAGGGCAAGCTGGTGCGCGTAATCGAAGGCGAAGTCTTTGACGTGGCTGTGGACCTGCGCAAGGGCAGCCCAACCTTTGGCAAGTGGGAAGGCGTTGTTCTTTCTGCCGAAAACAAGAAGCAGTTCTACATTCCCGAAGGTTTTGCACACGGCTTTGTGGTGCTCAGCGAAACTGCTACTTTCGTGTACAAGTGCACCCGCCTGTATGACCCCAAGGACGAAGGTGGCCTCATGTGGAACGACCCCGAAATCGGCATCAAGTGGCCGGTGGGCAATGGTTTTGAACCGCTACTTTCTGAAAAGGATACCAAGAATCCGGCGCTCAAGGATCTGGGATTCGCTTTCGAATTGTAGTCCCCCTTTGCAAGCGATATTTTGTGCTTAAAGAGTCATCTTTGTATGGCTCTTTTTATTTTATTCTTGTCTCGGTTGTAATATTTTTTTAATTTTTAGGTGATGAAACACATTCTTGTTGTATGTACCGGTAATATTTGTCGTAGCCCCACGGGTGAATATTGCCTAAAGAAAGAATTGGGGCCTGATTTTGAAGTAATGAGCGCTGGGCTTGGTGCCTTGGTGGACCATCCGGCACACGAACTCAGCCAAAAGATTGCTCTTGAACACGGTATCGATATGAGCGCACACCGCGCTCGGCAGATTAATCTGGATATTCTTAAGTGGGCCGACCTCATCTTGGTGATGGAAAACGGCCACAAGATGGATTTGTTGCACCGTTATCCGTGGCTCGAAGGCAAGGTTTTCCGTTATGGCGAACCGCAGCGGGTGGATGTTCCCGACCCGTACCGCCGTCCCGAAAATGCTTTCGTGCTGGCGTGGAATTTTATCTCTAAACTGACCCCTTACTGGGTGGAAAAAATCAAACAAAGCGAAGGCCAGGCATAAGCTGGCCAAAAGGGTTAATTTATGAAGAAAATGAGTTTGGGTCTTGGCCTTGTCGCCGCCGCCATGTTGAGCGGTTGTGCTCTCGGACCTCAAATGCAGATGTCTGTACCAGGAGATTCTGCCGAATACAACGGCATGATGGTACACATCCACGATATTGGCGCCGGTGACTTCGGCACCGCTGTGGCAGCCTCTGGCTCTGACAGCGCTAGCGCCAGCGATTTTGGTGATTTGAAGGAATTGATGGTAGATTCCCTGCCTGAACTGGAATACCGCATTGGACCTCTGGACATGGTTCAGGTCGTGGTGTGGGAACACCCGGAACTGACTTCTCCGATGGGTCAGTACCAGCCGGCCGGCCAGAAGGTGACTACCGATGGTAAGCTGTTCTACCCCTATGCCGGTGAACTCCAGGCTGCAGGTCTTACCGCCCAGGAACTCCGCGCTGAAATTACCAAGCGCTTGTCTGACAAAATCTTGAACGATCCGCAGGTGGATGTCCGCGTGACGGGCTACCATAGCCGCAAGATGTCCGTGTCTGGCGCTGTTTCTAAGCCGGGCTATGTCTCTTTCGATGAACACCCGATGACTCTCCCCGATGTGATTGCCGGCGTTGGCGGTTTCTCCAAGGAAGCTGACCCGTCTGTGTTGCAGCTCCGTCGCGGTGACAAGGTCTATACCATTAACTACCTCGATGCCTTCAAGGCCAACTTGCCGCTCGAACGCATTGTGGTGCAGCCCGATGACCAGATCTTCGTGCCGTCGCTTTCTGAAACCCAGAAGGACCAGAAGGCCTACGTGATGGGTGAAGTCGGCAGACCCGGTATCGTGAACATTTACAACGGCAACCTGACTCTTGCCGAAGCCTTGGCTACCGCCGGTGGCCTGCAGGCTTTGAACGCTACCGCCCGCGGAATTTACGTTATCCGTAATACCTCGGACAAGCAGATCGATGTGTTCCAGCTGAACGCAAAGAATGCAATGGCCTTGGCCATGGCTGACCGCTTCCAGCTGAATGCTCGCGACGTCGTTTACGTCGACGCTTCCGAACTCGCAACTTGGAACCGTCTCGTCAGCTTGATCTTCCCGTCTGTTAACATGGTTTACTATGGCGCTTTGGCTGCTCATGAAGTCCATGTGGTCAAGGACGACTATACTCCGGAAAAGAAGAAATAAGGCGCGATAGATTATGATTAACTTGATTCTTTGTGGTGGTTCGGGCACGCGCCTTTGGCCCGTGAGCCGTTCCCTGATGCCCAAGCAGTTCGCTCCGCTTTTTGACGGTCAGTCCCTTTTCCGCAAGACGGTTGTGACGAACTCCGCTGTTTGTGAATCTCAGTTCATTGTCTCTAATGCCGACCAGTTCTTCTTGGCTAAGGACCAGCTCGAAACGGAAGGCATGACGGGTAGCAAGTTCCTGTTGGAACCCGTGGGCCGTAACACCGCCCCGGCTATTGCCCTCGCTTGCCTTACGATGAACCCGGAAACGGTTGTTCTCGTGTCTCCGTCGGACCACGTGATTCGCAAGAAAGACGAATACAAGAAGGTTTTGCTTCGCGCCCAGGAACTTGCCGAAGCCGGCAACCTGGTGACCTTCGGCATCACGCCGACCAGCCCCGAAACGGGTTACGGCTACATCGAAGCCGATGGCGAAAACGTGAAGCGATTCGTGGAAAAGCCGGACCGCGCTACCGCCGAAAAGTACTTGCTGGCCGGAAACTTCTACTGGAACAGCGGTATCTTCTGCTTCAAGGCAAAGACATTCCTCGCTGAACTCGGCAAATACTCTCCGGAAATGCTTGCTGCCGCCCAGAAGGCTCTTTCCAACGCCGAAATCGTGGATGGCGAACCGATTCGCATTGACCGCGACGACATGCTTGCCATTCCGGCCAACTCCATTGACTACGCCGTCATGGAAAAGTCCAACAAGGTGAAGGTGGTGCCCAGCGATATCGGCTGGAGCGACCTCGGCAGCTTTGACAGCCTTTATGGCGAATATCCGCATGACGAAAACGGCAACAACGTGAACCCGCGCCACATTGCCGTGGACTCCAAGAATTCCTTGGTGATGGGTTCCCAGCGCGCCATCGCGACGATTGACCTCGACAAGATGCTCATCGTCGACACTCCGGATGCCCTCTTGGTCGCTCCGCTCAGCAGCAGCCAGAAGGTCAAGAAGGTGGTGGAAGAACTCAAGGAACGCGGTTCTGACCTCATTAACGTGCCGCAGACCGTGAGCCGCCCGTGGGGTACGTACTCCGTGCTTGAATCTACCGAACGCTACAAGATGAAGCGTATCGTGGTGAAGCCGGGCAAGCGCCTTAGCCTGCAAAAGCACCTGCACCGCTCGGAACACTGGGTGGTCGTAAGCGGTACCGCTACGGTGACTGTGGGCAAGAACGTTTTCTACGTGCGTCCGAACGAATCCACCTATATTCCGGTGGGTGAAGTTCACCGCCTGCAGAACGAAGGCCGCCTCCCGCTGGTGATTGTTGAAGTCCAGGTGGGCGAATACACCGGCGAAGACGACATCATCCGCGTCGAAGACGACTTCCACAGAAATTAATGCGCGTAAGTCGCTGTGACTAGAAAATTTCAAGTCCCGCAGTCCATGCGGGACTTTTTTTGTGGGCTTGTCTTAGAGCTTTTAATATATTTAGGATATGAGCGAAAATCTTGTACAAACGGTTTGTGCGGGCGACATTGAAATGGAATACGCCTGCGTGGGCACTGGCCCCAAGCCCTTGATTGTGATTCCGGGACTTTCTATCAAGAGCGTGATGAAATCCGCAGCTTCATTGGAGGGTCCCTACAAGATTTTCAAGGAAAAGTACACGCTCTACTTTTTTGACCGCAAAAAAGATGCCAAGCCCGGTTATTCGTTGACCGAAATGGCTGACGACCAGGTGACTGCTCTCAAGGCCTTAGGTATCGAAAAGGCCGATGTCTATGGTTTGTCCCAGGGCGGCATGATTGCGCAGTATATGGCGATTCGCAACCCTGAAATCGTGAATAAGCTGGTGCTGGGTTCTTCGACATCGAAGGCGGAACCGCGACAGATTACGACGATTCAGAATTGGGCCCGGCTTGCACGTGCCCGCGAAACGACAACCCTTGTCAACAGCTTTATTGACGACTGCTTCAGCGAAAAATTCGCTGCCCGTTACCGCAGGGCATTGCTTGCGCTGTACAAAGAAATCTCGGACGAAGAACTGGATCGCTTTGCGCTATTCTCGGATGCCTGCGATTACGTAGACACTTACAATGACCTCGGCAAAATCAAGTGCCCGGTGCTTGTGCTTGGCGCAGGCAAAGACTTTGTGACAACGCCCGAAGCCTCTGTCAAAATCGCAGAAAAATTAAAAGCCGAAGGCGTCCCCTGCGAATTCTACATGTACGAAGATTGCGGGCATGCCGTGTTTGATGAATTGCCCGATTACAAGAAACGGATTTTTGATTTCTTGGAACAGTAACGGTATTCTATGGAACCCGCGAACATTACACCCAAGCCGCGCTACGCCTTTGTTGATTTGGCCAAGGGCATCTGCATTATGCTGGTGGTGTGGCACCATGTGGTGAGTACGTGGGGGCTTGAAACTTATCCGCTCAAAGAGATTGTGTCTTCGTTTAGAATGCCGCTGTACTTCTTTTTGTCGGGGCTGTTCTTTAAGGAATACGCGGGCTTCTTTGATTTCTGCCGTCGCAAAATCAACAAACTCTTGATTCCGTTTGCGTTTTTCTTTGTGACGCTTTCGTGCATTTTCCCGTTTGTTCTGCACTATTTTCATTTGCGTGCGAACCCCGGTTCCGCAGTTTGGTATTCTTTTATCTGGAAACAATCCTTCCCGAATATTCCGATTTGGTTTTTGCTGAGCCTGTTCTGGACGAACTTGATGTTTTACGGGCTGTACTTGGTCGCCAAAAAGGTGATTGCGAAAAAGTTCCCGAAGAATGCGACGGCCTCGCTTGTGGTGCTTTCGATTGCGGTTGGACTGATTGGCTTTTTCCTGGGCCGCTATAACATTAAACTCCCGCTGTTCTGGGCGTCTTCGATGGCGTCAATTCCGTATTTCTGCGCTGGGCATGTGGCGTATCGCTATACTCCGATTCTTGCCCCGAACCGCATGGACCGCTGGAATATACCCTTTGCGCTTTTAAGCTTTGGCGTGGTGACTTTGCTTGCGTTTAATGCTCCGCCCGATTCCGTGAGCTACGTGAGCAACCGCTATTGGCTCCCAATTTGGAGCGTTTACTTGTGTGGCCTTTTTGGAACGCTTGCGGTGCTGTTCTTTTCGAAGGCGGTCAAGAAGATTCCCTTGGTGTCGTATTTTGGACGCTATTCCATTATGGTCTTGGTGACTCATGGCTGGGTGCAGTGGGGGATTATCAAAATCTTGCGAGAAGGCCTTCATGTGCATTGGCCGCGCCCGGTGTCGCTTGCCGTTGTTTTTGTGGTGACCATGCTGTTGTACTTGGGCATTATTCCGCTCATGAAGCGCTTTTTGCCCCACGTGACCGCACAGAAAGACATTTTTTAATTGTCATCCCCGGCTAGACCGGGAATCTCCTCTTGTCTTCAAAGTTCGCATTTTTGTATATTCTCCGTTGAAAAAAGAGATTTTTTGCGTTTTTTCGGAGATTTTATGGATATTGGTGCGCTACATTTTCAGAATCCCGAGGCCTTTTGGCTCCTACTTTTGGTTCCTGTTTTAGTCGGCTGGTATATCTATCGTGAACACCGCCGCAAGAGTACGATTAAATTCCCGGCCCTTTCGATTGCCAAGCGTGCGGTTCCGAGCCGTCGCGTTAAATTCCGCCATATTGTGCCGCTTTTGCGCTTGGCGGCTCTGGTTTGCTTTGTTGTAGCTCTTGCCCGCCCCCAGAACGCCATGGAAGTGGAATACACCTCTACCGATGGCGTCGACATTATGCTGGCCCTTGACGTTTCAGGCTCCATGGGTACGCTGGATATGCTTACCCGCATGGAACAGGCGAAGCTTGGTGTGATGAACGCCGAACGCATTCTTAAGTCCGGCGATTACTGGAAGTATAGCCGTCTGGGTTATGCCCAACAGGTGATTGCTGATTTTATCCAGAAGCGTCATAGCGACCGAATCGGACTTTCCGCTTTCGGTTCCCGCTCGGTGACCCAGTGCCCCCTGACGCTGGATTACGGCTCCTTGCTTGAAATCTTGAAGGCCTCTGATGACTTGGCTCGCGATTCGATTATGAATAGCCGCACCGCCATTGGCGATGGCCTGATGAACGCTCTTGCTCGCTTGCAAAAGTCCGAAGCAAAATCCAAGGTGGTGGTGCTCTTGACCGATGGCCGCGATAACGCTAGCGTGGTGCCGCCCATGCGCGCTGCCGATGTGGCCCAGTCCCTTGGCGTAAAAGTCTACACGGTGGGCGTGGGTAAAAAGAATGGTAAGATTCTTGCCTTCCAGCAGAATCCTTGGACAGGCGATATCTCTTGGGGCGAACGCGACATTACGCCCGAAGAAGGAATCGACGAAGGTGTGCTCCGGTCTGTGGCTCAAAAGACTGGCGGACGTTTCTACCGCGCCGAAAACAAGGAAGAACTGGAAAAGATTTACTCTGAAATCGACGAACTGGAAAAGACCGAAATCGAAACGGTGGCTTACGCCCGCTATGCCGAAAAGTTCTACCCCTGGCTTTTGGTGGGTGCCTTGTTGATTTTACTTGAATTGTTGCTTGCGAATACGCGCTTTGTGCGCATCCCGTAATGGAGGCTTTAGATGCGATTTGCTGAACCGATGTTTTTGTGGGGCCTTTTAACGCTCCCTCTGTTTGCGCTTCTTTTTGTGTATGCCTACCACCGTCGTAAAAAACTGGCGGCCCGCTTTGTATCGCTTTCTATGTTGCCGAAACTTTCGACGTCGGTATCGCCCTGGCGCAGACTTGCCAAGGTGACGATTTTGCTGTTTGCAATCGCCTTCTTGTTTGTGGCCCTGGCGCGCCCCCAGTGGGGCCGCAAAATGGAACATATTGAACGCCGCGGCCTCGATTTGGTGCTGTTGCAGGATATTTCGCTTTCGATGCTTGCCGAAGACGTGAAACCGAATCGACTCACCCGTAGCCGTCATGAAATTTCTGCCTTCTTGGAATCCCTTTCGGGTGACCGCGTGGGCCTTGTGGCCTTCTCGGGCGAAGCCCAGGTGATGGTGCCGCTCACACTCGATTACGGCACCGTGCAGATGATGCTTAGGGAACTGACTCCGGGCTGGCTCATGCCGGGCACGAACCTCGAAAAGGCAATCCGCAAGGGTATGGACCTTTACAAGAATTCCGGAAGCGCAGGCCAGTATTCCGTGATGATTTTGATGAGCGATGGTGAAGAACTTGAAGCCGCCGCCGTAAACGCCGCCAAGGAAGCGGCTGAAATGGGAATCCGCATTTATACCATCGGTATCGGCTCTCGCGAAGGCGTGCCTATTCCGGTGCCCTCCAAGAATGGGGAAGTCGCTTACAAAAAGGACATGCAGGGTAACATCGTGACCACGCGCTTGGAAGATGGAACGCTGCAAGAAATTGCTAACGCTACCGGTGGACTTTATTTCTATGCGAACCCGGGTGAATTCCAGTTGCAAAAGGTGCTCACCGAAATTGCTAGCCTCGAAAAGAAGGAACAGGCAAGCGACCGCATGGAAAATTATCAGGACCGCTACCAGATCTTTTTGGCCCTTGCCGCCCTCTTGTTCTTGATCGAAGCTTTGGTGTCTGAAAGGGGCCGAAAGCGTCGTGTCGGAGCAGGCCGATTCAGCTAAAAAAAGTAAAAAAAAATTACTGTGATTTGCACGCTATTTGCACGCTTGTTTTAGAATGCAAATTTCTTTTTAGGTGTATTTTTAGGCCTTTTTTGCTATTATTCTAAAAGGTGTGGTAAAATAGGGTGAATTCGTCCCGAATCGCCTGGTATTTTTAGGAACGTTTGGTTTTTGTTCATCCATTTTTACACAAAAATTCGCTATTTTGCGAGTGATTAAAGTAAATTTTGGCTGAAAAATAAAAAGTAAACCATGGAGTCCCTATGCTCGACCTATTAGCCGTCCAATCCGGCACCGCCAATGCCACCCTCATTACGTTGGCGTACACCTTGATCCTCACATTTATCCTGTCCTCGGTGATTGCGTGGACCTACGAAAAGACCTTCCTCGGGTTGTCGTATTCCAGAAACTTTGTGCAGGCCATTGTGCTTAGTGCCGTGGTCGCAGCAACGGTGATGCAGGCCATCGGTGATAACGTCGGTCGTGGTCTTGGTATGATGGGTGCTCTTTCCGTGGTTCGCTTTAGAACGAGCTTTAAGGACCCGCGCGACATTATGTTCGTGTTCGCATCCCTTGGCGCCGGTATCGGTTGCGGTGTGTACGCCTGGGGCGCTGCCGTGGGTGGCACCATCGCCTTCAGCGCTGTGGCCTTCCTCCTTTCTCGTACCGGTCTCGGTACCAAGCACTTCTTTGACGGTATGCTCCGCTTTGCTCTCCCCAACGAACCCAAGGTTCGTGGTCAGATCGAAGACATCATGAAGTCGAGCCTCAAAACCTTTATCTTGATTACGATGCGCGAAGTCGATGGCGGTGCCCGCCTTGACGTCGCTTACCAGATTCGCCTGCGCGCCACTCATCCGGCTGCCGAAATCCTGAGCGAACTCTCTAAAATCGAAGGCATCTCGGACGTGCAGTTCATGATGCAGGACGCCACGACGGAAATGTAAGGGAGACGGTATGAACAAGCTTAGCGATATGCTCGAAAATTTTTGGAACACGCATAAGAGTAACGCCGGCGTAGCTTACGTTTATGGCCACAAGCTTTCCCTTGCTTGGATTCTTTGCGTTATCATTGCCATTATTCTTGGCTACATGTACCAGGGCAAGATTGCAACCTTCCAGGGTATTGCAGAAGCTGCCGAAACCACCATTAGCGTACCGAGCCCCACCGAAGTGGTCAAGGTGCACGTGATGCCTGGTCAGGCAATCAATGCGGGCGATACCATCGTGGAACTCAACCGCCCGGACCTCACGCTCCGTATTGCCGAAGTGACTCGCGAACTTGACGCTAGCGAAGGCCGTAGCAACCTGTCTGCCGCAGATATTGACCAGAAGGTCGCTGCAGTCAAGGCCGACCTTGCCACGAAGACGCTCACGCTCAAGTCCGAAATCAACAGACTCGAAAGCGAATACAAGAAGAACAAGGAAATCGCTTCCAAGCTCAAGAGCCTCAAGAATTCCAATTCTGAAGCCGACGGCAACGACGCCATGGCTATGCAGATCAAGGGCCTCAAGAACGAACTTGCCGTTGCTAACGCCAACGCCAACGAACAGATCAAGCTTCTGCGCAGCAGCAACCGCTTGCAGAAGGACGCTGGCAAGAGCGAAGTCGAAAACCTGAAGAAGGAATTGGAAGAACTCCAGAAACAGCAGGAAGAACTTATTCAGATTGCCAAGGAAAGCTGGGTCGTGGGTTCCGTGAACGTTCATGACGGCGAAAAGGTGTCTAGCTTTGCTCCGATCGTCACCCTCACTCACAAGTCTCCGACGCTCGTTCGCGGCTACATTCACGAAAGAATGTACCAGCGCATGGATGTTGGCGAAACCGTCAATGTGAAGCCGCTCGGTGCCACTGGCAAGCCGGTCAAGGGTAAGGTCGTCGGTCTTTCCAGCCGTATCGTGGAATTCCCCATGCGCATGTGGAAGATGCCTGAAATGCCGATCCACGGCCGCGAAGTCATTATCACGATCCCTGCCGAAAACCCGTTCCTTCTCGGCGAAATGGTGACCATCTCCGAATAGTTTGATTTATGAAAAAATCCGCTCTTGTATCTTTGTTTGTTGCAGCACCTCTGATTGCCGCCCCCCTTACTTGGGAGACTCTCATTAAGTCTGCCGACGAAGACTTGCGTTATCAGTCTTCTCAAAAGCGTGCAAACATTGCAACCTCCCGCAACACCAAGCTGTGGGAAAAGCTTGAACTTCGTTACAAGCTCGATGGCTTTAGCTTTGCCCAGCACGACTTTGAACTTCGCATGACGCCGAAGCCCTTTGGCGAAGGCTCTGCCGATCGCGCTCATTACGAAGCCCAGATGGCTTATGCAAACGCCCAGCTGGCCGAAGACCGTGGCATTCTCCTGTACGACCGTTACGAACGCGCTATCCATTACCTGATGCGCAAGCGTATCAACGCTCTGAACCAGGAACTCTACCAGATTAACGCCGACCGTATCGAAGTGTTGCACCTCAAGTCGGGCTCCGCTAACTTCAACCCGCAAGACTTGATGTCTGCTCTTGAAAAGGAAGCCTCGATCCGTGCTGCCCTCATCAACGATTCCAACTCGCTCCAGAATTCCGAAAGAAAACTGCGCGTGTGGATTCCTGATTTCGATAGCGTCGAACTGGATTCTTCTTGGCTTCCGACAATGGAAGATATCGAAGCCCAGTTGAAAGACGGCATCGAAGTGAACGAAAAGTTCCCGCAGCTCGCCATGGCTAAGGGCAAGATGGATTCTGAAAAGGCCCGCGCTAAGCAGGACTTGGCTAGCCGTCACGACTACATTTCGCACATCGGTATCGGTTACTCCATGAAGATTCAGTCCTTGATGAAAAAGTACAAGGATATGGGGTATTCTGATTTGTGTACCCAGAATGGCGAGTATTACGACGAAGAAGCTTGCTCTGACTGGAAAGAAAACGCCTATAACGACGAAACCGCCCGCTTTGACAACTCGTATTCGATCCAGAAACTCGTGGACGACAAGGACAACCGCCGCACTCGCGACAAGTTCTACGCAACGCTTGCCATTAAGCTTCCGTTCTTCGACAGCAACAAGGATAACGACCTGCGTAACCAGGTGGCCGACCTTGATGCCGAAGGCGACTATATGGAAAAAAGCCGCGACGTGAGCGTGAAGGTCAATCGCCTTGTTGAACAAATTAACGGTTTCTTGGCCCAGTGGAAGGTGCAGAAGGACTTTGCCGACAAGGTGAAGGCTGGCAACATCTTTGAACAGTTTGCAAAGGACGCTGGCTCTGACCCGCTCCTGTTGCTGCGCGCTCGCGAATCCGCTGTGGAAAGCGAACTGAATGCCGCCAAGCTCGAAACGGACATTTACGATCTTTATCTTGAAGTATTGCAGTATGCAGGACAGCTCTCCAAGGAAGGCGTGCAGAACCACTTAGTCGGGGGGCTCAAGTAGTATGGCCGAAGCCCGCGGATTTAGTCTTCTCGAAAGGTTCGAACTCAAGTACCACATTCCTGTGGAATGGGCGGACCGTATCGGTGCATTCCTTGCTCCGTACTGCGAAGAAGACTATTACTCTAAAATTACGCCGGGCGGATTCTACTGGATTACGAACCTCTATTTGGATTCGCCTTCTTGGACGTTCCTCGGCTGGAAAAAGAAACAGCTGCTGGACCGCTTTAACATGCGCATTCGCACCTACGGTGAACACCCGGCTCAAGACGGTACGTTCCACTTTGAATGCAAGCGCAAAATCAAGAACATTTGTTACAAGAGCCGCGGGACCATCAAGGGCATTAACCCGGGCGAAGTCTGGAACATGAAACCGGAAGACTGGCCGTGCAAGGGCGAAAAAGACCGCATGTACGTCAAGGATTTCTTGTACAAGACCGAACTCTACAATGCACACCCGAGACTTTTGACCCAGTACAAGCGCCGCGCCTGGTTTGGACTTCGCGAAGAATATTCCCGCGTGACCATTGATACCGGCATGCGCTTCCGTGAAGAAAACGGTTTTGATTATACGGTCGATCCGCATTACATGCACTCAACAGGGCTTCCGAGATTCTTCCAACCGGCATGCGATGCCGTGCTCGAACTCAAGTGCCCCTGCTCCCAGGTGCCTTACTGGATGTTCGATTTGATCAAGTTCTTGAACCTGAAACACGCTGCCTTCTCTAAATTTGGCAATGCTGCCGCAGAATGGAAACGTGTATACGAAAATCCGCGCCGCTTTAAGACTCCGTACTGGACGAAGCTTGCCGTTGGCGCTGGCGAAAATTTTTAAAATAGAAGTAGATTTACGAGGATACCTCTATGGATATCAAAAAAATTCTTTTAGCTGGCTCTGCTGTGACCGCCATGGTCCTTGCAACCTCTTGTTCTAGCGACAAGTCTACGGAACCGGATCCGGTTGATCCGACTGTTTCGTCGTCTTCGGAAGGCTCGACGCCCTCTGACCCCACTTCGTCTGGTGATGCTACCGTGACGGGTTCTTCGAGCAGCGTTAACGGTGATAATCCTCAGCCGGAATTGTCTTCTGCTGCTGAAGTTGTTGATTCTTCGTTCACCCAGATGGCTATTACCGAAATCATGTATAATGCTGCCGATGCTTCTGCCCTGGAATGGATCGAAATTACAATCCAGAGTGGCCCGGATATCAGCAGTATGCTGGCTTCGCAGATGCGCTTGGATGGTGCTCTTTCCTTTACGTTCCCCAACGAAGAACTCAAGAAGGGCGAATACATCGTTGTTACGAATGATCCGGAATTGTTCAAGACCACTTACCCTGAATTTAATGGACGTCTCTTTGGTCCGTGGGATATTGATCCGAAGACTGGTGCCGTGGCAAAGCTTTCGAACGAAGGCGACGTGATTGACGTGAAGGTGATGGGCGAAGGCGACGTGAGCTGCTCTTACAGCATGGAACCGCCTTGGCCGTCTCTTGCCAACGGCAAGGGCCGTACCCTGGTGTACAAGGGCGGTAATGCTGCCCAGGCTACCTCTTGGGGTGCAAGCGAGAAAATGGGCGGTAATCCGGGCGTGGGTGACGACAAGTGGCTCACGACTTCGAATATCCGTTTGAACGAAATCATGCCGACGGGTACGGGCACCGATGCTTGGGTCGAACTCTACAATGCGGGCAGCGCCGATGTCGACGTGAGCGGTTGGATTTTTGAATCCAAGATCCGCAAGGAAAAGCTTTCCATTAAGGCCGGTACGGTTCCTGCAAAGGGTTACCTTGTCTTGAATGCTAAAGAAGACTTTATGGATAAAGATGGTACCGCTGCGGTTGAATTGATCGTTAGCGATGTCGGTGGCTCTTACTACCTGTATGGTGCCACTGAAGGTGACGAATCCAGCTTGCTCTTGCCGTCTAGTAAACTTTCGAGCGGTGTCATTGACTTGAGCGATGGCTCTACGGCTCAGGGCGCCCTTGTGCAGCCTACGCCGGGTGCTGCTAACAGTGCTCTCTATATCGGTTCTCTGGTCATTACTGAAATTCACTACCACCCGAACGAAGAAGACTTGAACGACGTCGAATTCTTGGAACTCAAGAATTTGTCTGAAACGGCCATTACTCCGTACGAAAAGTTGTCCAATGGTTCTAGAGGCTGGAAGGTCGAAGGCATTAACTTTGAATTCGCTGCAACCGAAGTGATTCCGGCTGGTGGCATTGTGGTGCTGTTCCCGGATTCTTTGAAGACGACTCCGGGTGTAACCGGCTTGCGTAAGCGTTTCACGATTGCTGATGACGTACTCATTAGCTTCTATAGTGGTAAGCTTTCTAACCGCGGTGAAACCATTGCTGTCAAGAAGCCTTACTTCTACCAGAAGGATGCCTCGAATCCGCTTAATGACCAGTGGTACTATGACTGGTCCGATGCAACGCTCTATAGCGATAAGTGGAGCGGCAATGGCATTGACTACAAGCGCGCGGACGGTTACGGCTACAGCTTGCAGCGTAAGGACTTGACCACGATGGGTTACGAAGCCGCCGCTTGGACGGTTGACAAGCCCACTCCGGGTAAGTAAAAATGCTGTCTTACGGGCCGTTAGCATATTATAAACGGCTTGTAAGAGCCTTATAATACATTTTTTGAAAAAATGAGGGAAACCGCTCCTTTGGAGCGGTTTTTCTGTATGGAAAAATTTATTTTTAGAGTGTTATGAGAAAGAGTTTGTTTTTGGGTATTGTAGTAAGTGTTTCGGCATTTGCGGCACCGATTTCGCTGTCCGATGCGATTTCGATGGCGAAAGCGAACAATTCGCAAATTAAGGCTGAAAGGGCTAAAGTCGATATGGCCGAAAGTGGCCAGACCGAGGCTCGTTCCCGTTTTATGCCGCAGCTGTCATTGACAGCTAGTGTGACAAAGATTAACGACCCCATCTATATTGATTTGGGCCAAATTCAACAGGGCCTAAGCGGGCTTGCGGATGGTCTTGCGACGGTAGGGCCGGCTGCGGTGTATTCCAAGGCTTACATTGAAGCCTACAACAAGGCACAGGCTGGTTACGAACAGGCTTACAATGCTGCTTTGGCGCAGGGGATGGATGAAACCCGGGCTTCTGCGTTTGCCCAAGATCGCTTGGGAGGTTCCGCCCAAGAGATTGCACAGCAAGCTGCAGAAAAGTATGCTGCCGATAGCAAACAACAGCTGGATGCTGCCAAGGCGCAAATCGACGATGCCGACTTTCGCATGAAGGTGCAGGACGATGTGTTCTTTAACGCTCGTCTGACTGCCATTTGGCCGATTTTTACGGGCCTCAAGATTTATTCCGCCTACGATGCCGCCAAAGAAAATGTGAATGCCAAGAAGGCCGCGTTTGACATGGCGCAAAATACCATCTTGATGGATGTGGCGACCAAGTACTTTACGCTTCGCTTGGCTGAAGAATTGACCGTGCTTCGCGAAAGCACCAAGAAGAACTTGGAAGAACACTTGACCCGCTCCAAGAAGCTTGAAGAAGGTGGCCAAATTAGCAAGGCGGAACGCCTGCGTGCCGAAGTGGCTTTGGCCGAGGCTGAAAACGCGCTTGAAGATTCTTACCGCGACCAGACACTTGCGCGCCTTGCGCTTGCAAGCCTGTTGCATACCGATACAAACATTACGGCTATCACTCCGGTGATGGCGCCGGAACAGACTTACGGTATGGAAGAATTCAAGCAACTGGCCATGGATAGACACCCGGGACTGCGCCAGTTGCGTACCGAACGCAAGCGCAGCCAGGATGCGGTGAGCGCTGCTCGCGCCGATTATTTCCCGACAGTGGCGCTCTTTGCCTACAAGGAACTTTATACCCGCGACTTGACGCTTCTGGAGCCTGATTGGGCAGTGGGCGCCAAGATGCAGTGGGATTTGTTCAAGGGTGGCGAGACTCGTTCCAAGGTGAGCAATGCAAAGGCTCTTGACCGTTCGCTTTCGAGCATGGAAGAGCAGACCATGGATAACATTGGCTTGCTGGTGGAAAAGCGCTGGCGTGAAATGGAACATGCCAAGAGCCGTCTGGAAAGTTTGAAGAAGACTCGTGAACTTGCCGAAGAAGCCCACCGCAGTCAGACTCTCGCTTACGAGGCGGGCCTTGCAACAGGCTTGGATGTGGTGGATGCTGAACTAGCCCTTTCTCGCTTGCAGGTGGCAGACTTGAAGGCTCATTACGATGCTGTAGTCGCATGGCTTGGACTTTTGGAAGCCAGCGGTGAAGTGGTGAATGCAGGCGAGATGCTCAAGAGCGTGAAGCCGGTGGAAGAAACGAAGGCCGAGGAACCCGCACCCGCTAATGCGCCAGCTGCAGAACCTGTTGCAACCCCTGTTGAAGTGCCTGCGGCACCGGTAGATTCTACAAAGGCCGTTGAACCTGCCGCTGTTCCCGCCGCAGAACCTGCTGCGGTTCCGGCAGATAGTGCTAAGGCCCCTGATGCAGCTACGCCTTCTGCTCCTGCAAACTGAATTTAGAAACGGAGAAAAATGATGAACGTCTTGAAATTAATCGGAAAAACATTAGTGATCTTGGCGTTGATTGCCTTGATCGTTCTTGGAATCGTGACGTTGCAGAAGTTTGCGACGGAACCCCGCGATGCCTATTTGCAGGGCCAGATGGAAGCTCGCCGCGTGTTGGTGGCGGGGAAGGTCCCCGGTCGCGTGGAACAACTGTTCTTCCGCGAAGGCGACATGGTCGAAAAGAATGCCATCGTGGCTATCATTAGCAGCCCCGAAATCGAGGCAAAGAAGATTCAGGCTCAAGGTGCTTTGGGTGCAGCCCGCGCTCAGGCAAACAAGGCAAAGAATGGAGCGCGCTCCGAAGACATTACGGCTCTCAAGGCAATGGCCTCTCGCGCCCAGGATGCCGCAGACCTCGCCAAGAATACTTACGACCGTGTGCAAAAGCTTTATAACGAAGGCGTGCTCCCGCTCCAGAAGCGTGACGAAGCCGAAACCCAGATGAAGGCTTCGCAGTCTGCCGCCGACGCCGCCAAGGCCCAGTATGAACAGGCCCTCGCCGGCGCCCGCAGCGAAGACAAGGCTGCCGCAAACGCCCTCGTGATGCAAGCGAAGGGCGCCAACGCCGAGGTCGACGCCTACCTCGAAGAAACGAAAATCCGCGCCCCCATCTCAGGCGAAGTCTCCGTGAAGCTGGTCGAAGAGGGCGAAGTCGTTGGCTCTGGCATGCCTGTGGTTGCCATTACCGACCTGAACGATTCCTGGGCCGTATTCCACCTGCGCGAAGACTTGCTCAAGAATGTGTCCAAGGGCAAGACCTTCAACATGTACATTCCGGCCCTCGACCAGAATGTGGAAATGGAAGTCAGCTACATTGCCTCGGTGGGCGATTACGCCACCTGGCGCAGCTCCAAGGAAAGCGGCGGTTTCGATCTCAAGAGTTTCGAAGTGCGTCTGCGTCCGAAGACCAAAATTGATAACTTGCGCCCCGGCATGAGTGTGCTTTTCTCCGTGGAGCAGATTCAGTAAGGTCGCTATCGTGTTCCTTGCGTTCTTTAGAGCTTTCAAGAAAATCTACATCAGCCACAATATCGTCTTGTGGTTGGTGCTCTTGATTTTGCCGGTGGCAACGTCTACCTTCATGGTGGATTTTTTCTCGGCAGAAACCATTCAGCATGTTCCTATTGGAATTTTAAAACAAGACCGTTCGCTTTTGGCCGACGATATTGAAATGGCGCTTCGCGCAGACCCGGTGCTTTCTGTGGAAATGGTTTGCGAAGAGCGCAGTGAATGCGAACATGCTGTTGTCCGTGGCGACTTGCAGGGCTTCATCGTGTTGCCTTACGATATGGAACGCCGTGCGCTCCGGCTCGAGGCTCCCGTGACGCCTGTGTATTCTAGCGGGCAGAATTATCTGACCAACACCTTTGCGGTCAAGGAAATCCGCTCGGTGATTTCGACCATTGGCGCAAACCAGTTTACCAAGCAGATGGACGACCCCATTCATGTGGAACTCAAGTCTGTCGGCAATAACAGCGGTAACTACCAGGGCTTTTTGGGCCTCGGGCTTGTGACGGCGATTTTCCACTTGGCAGGAATTCTTGCAGCCGTTTACTTGTTCAGCTTCCCGTTCCGCGACCATCGCGTTCGTGAATTTTTGGCAGCGGCAGGCAATTCTCGCATGGTGCTTGGGGCGGCGACCTTTTTGCCGATGGTAGCGATTCTCTGGCTTTCCATGATGGCTGTGTATGCTTATGCGCACCGGGCGCTTGCTCCCATGACCTTCGATGAATTCATCATGGTGTCGGCGGGGCAGTTGGCTATGCTCTTGGCTTGTTCTGGCGCAGGTGCCGCCTTTGTGGGCATTACGGGCAACATGCGTATGTCCACGAGTGTGGCGGGCGTGATTGCAGGCCCGGCTTTTGCTTTTGCAGGTCAAACTTTCCCGGTGATGGCGATGCCTTTTGCGGTGCGCTGCTTTGCATTCTTGCTTCCGCTTACCCATGTGCTTAAGGTGCAATCGACCATGCTCTTGGGCTCTGTCGGCAAGGCCCACGCCTGGGAATCCATTGTGGTTCTCTTGTTTATGGCGCTGTTCTGGCACTTGCTTGGTGCAAGGCTTTTGTTCTTGCGCTGGAAAGAAGCTTTGGTAAAAGAAGCGGATTGGGAAGCCCGCGAAAAGTTGAAACTGAAAGACAAAATCAAGAGTGCTGCCGAGGCTATCGCTTCGGATTTGAGCGTTCGCAAAGCGATTGCGTCTGATATCGCTCTGAGGAGGCAAAGATGATTGACCTCTTTAAGCGACTTTTCAAGGTGGCGTTCGCCGAATGGAAACTCTTCTACACGGACCCTGCGGCAGTGCTTTTGCTGGTGGTGGCGGGCGTCCTTTACGCCTTCTATTATCCGACACCGTACATGAACCAGACGGCATCGAAGATTCCTGTTGCCGTGGTGGATTTGGACAAAACCGTGATGTCCCGCGACTTGACGCAAATGTCGGCGGCTGCCCAGCAGATTGATGTGCGCTATGTGTTTTCGGATATTCGCGAAGCTGAAGAAGCCATGGCGAATGAGAAAATCTACGGCTTCATGGTCATTCCCCAAGACATGGAAAAGACGCTCCGCAATGGTGGCAAGACAAACGTGAACGTGTTTACGCACGGCGCTTATGTGATGCTCCATGGAAACATCGGAACGGCATTTACCACATGCGCACTCACGGTGGGCGCGACTACCAAAGTCAAGCGGATTGCATTAGGGAAAAAGGTTCCGGCGGCAAAGGCAATCGCCATGCGCGACCCCATTCCCATCAGCGTGCAGACTATGTACAACAATACGGGTAGTTATTCCAATTACGTGGTGCCTAGCGTGTTGGTGCTGATTTTGCAGCAGACGCTTGTGATTGGCATTTGCATTTTGGGCGGTGCCCGTGCTCACCGCAAGTTCCGCAAATTGCAACGCGATAGTTCCGTGGAAAACGAGCTGATGCCCTACCGCTATTTCGGTCGTTCGCTGGCATACTTCTTGCACTATTGCAGTTTCATTCTGTTCTACCATTTTGTGGTGTACAATGTGTTCGACTTCCCGCGTCGTGGCGAAATCTTGCCGATGGTGGCGTTCGCCATCGTGTTCCTGTTCTCGGTGATTAACTTCGGGATGGTGCTTTCGCAGGTGTTCTTGCGCCGCGAAACCAGCATGCAGTTGTTCCTGTACATGAGCATTCCGATTCTGTTCCTTTCGAACTTTAGCTGGCCCACCGAACTGATTCCGGCGTGGATGAAGGGCTTCTCTTGCCTGTTACCTTCGACGTTTGCCATTCCGGCTTGGCTTGCCATTGAACAGCGCGGTGCCGACATTTACGATGCGGCCTCCCTTTTGCTGCCCCTTGCCATGCAGGCGGTGTTCTACCTGTTGCTTGGGCTTGTGCTTACAAACCTTCGCGACGGCAGCAAACTCGAAACCGGCGATATGTAGTAATTATTGGACGACGAAATGCTTCATGCTTCCGTCGTCTTTTTGTATATTGTTCCTTGAGGTAACTATATGATGTTTGATCCTTTATACATGACAATTCTCCTGGTGACGCTCGCCCTTTCGGGTAGTGTTTCTTGGATGGTCAAGTCTCGTTTTAACGCTGGCCAGAAGGTCGGTATTTCGAGTGGTTTAACCGGCGCCGATGTGGCGAAGGCTATCCTGATGGATGCGGGCATTACCGACGTGAAGGTTTTGCAACATCATGGATTCTTGTCGGACCATTACAATCCGCTGAACAAGACTTTGAACCTCTCGCCTGAAGTTTATAACGGTCGCAATGCATCTGCCGCGGGTGTCGCCGCTCACGAAGTGGGCCACGCCATTCAGCATGCGCAGGGGTATTTCCCGCTGTGGCTGCGTTCCTTTATTGTGCCGGCTGCAAACTTGGGCTCTAATCTCGGTCCGTGGCTTGTGATTCTGGGCATCGTGCTGATGAGTGCGGGCCGTGCGCTGGGTTATTCCTTGGCCGTTGCAGGCGTGGTGCTGTTCGGTATTGCAACGCTCTTTACGCTGGTGACTGTGCCGGTGGAATTCGATGCTTCTTCTCGCGCCAAGAAGGTGCTTGCTCGCCTCGACATCGTGGCGCAGGGCCGCGAATACAATACGGTTTCGGGAGTGCTGTTTGCCGCAGGGCTTACCTATGTGGCAGCCGCTATCGGCTCCATTATGCAGTTGCTTTACTGGGCTTACCGCGCGGGCCTTATCGGCGGACGGCGTGATTAGTCGTTAGTATGGACTTCGATTGACGGAAAGTCATCGTCGTCTGAATCAGAATTTTCATTCGCCTGGGTGTCATAGAACGCCTGGGCTTTTTTCATGAAGGCTTCAAATTCTTCGTCCGTCATGTTGTCCGACGGTTGCGGCTCTTCTGTCGGAATTTCTTCAGTCACGTCATCGCGAGCCGAAGGCGTGGCAATCCATTCGTCATTCTCTTCAACCGGAGTTTCATCGACAACGGGAATGTCTTCTACAGGAGATTCTTCAACAACCGGCACGGCATCTTCGATTGATGCGATAGATTCTTCAGCCGGAGCATTTTCTGTCGCCGGAGCTGTTCCTTCTGCAGGTGCGGCACCCTCAGCGGCAGGAACTTCAGTTCCGTCATCTTCCTTCATCATTTCAGCGAACGGGTTTTCCTGCACTTCGCTCAAGTCTTCGCGACCTTCGAGCATGGCGTTCAAATCGTCTTCGCTCACGTTCCTGCCGCGGCTGGTCCACAGCACGGCTTCGCGCATCACGGCGGCCAAATCGCCCACGCTCTGTTCCTTGGAACGTGCAATCGCCTGGTTGCGAATGGCCTCTACAAGGCCCGGCTTCACATCCGGATCCTTGCTGAAGAACACGGTCTCGTGCGCCATTTCTTCGGCGTAGTCGGCGTTGTTCTTCTTGCGGTAAATCCAAATCGGTCCGAACAGTTCGCTCTGGCGGAACACGATTTCATCGGTCTTGATCATTTCGAGCATGGCCATGAAGGTCACGGCTGCCACAATCGGGTGAGAATCGTTATCCAGCAAGTCTTCGAACAGGGCGCGGCCATTCACCGACAAGTAGTTGTTGATCGCCTGCTGGCGGTCCTGAATGGTCACGTAGTCGAGTTCGATATGGTGAATCGTTTCGGAAATCTTGGTCTTTAAACTCTTTTGGTAGGCGCGGAAAAGCTGCCAGATGTTGGCGTCGGCCAAAGTCTCTTCGTCGCTCTGGGTCTTTTCGAGACGCCCGCGGGAATAGGTACCGAAGTTCTGGGCTTCCATTTCCTGAAGACCGCCAGCCACCTGCTTAAAGCGCTGGTATTCGAGCATTTCCTTCATGAGCTGCTCGCGGTCTTCGTTGTATTCCGCTTCCATTTCGGGGTCGCGCTGCTCGGCCGGCAAAAGTTCCTGCACCTTGAGTGCCATCAAGCGGCTAGCCATGTACAAGAAGTCGCCCGCCTTCGAAAGGTCGGTGCCCTCGTACTCGTTCACCCATTTTAAGAATTGGTCCGCAATTTCGGCAATAGAAATCTGCTCCAGCGGAACTTCCTTCTTCTGGACAAGATAGACCAGCAAGTCCATCGGTCCATTAAACGCCCCGATGCGTACTTCGTAGTCTTCCTGTTCTTCGAATTCAGTCATTTGAATTAAATGTAGTTAATTTCTTGTTTTGAAGGGGAGCCCAAATTGTCTTGTGCCTTAAACAAAAAAGCCTCCCGTTAGGGAGGCGTGCTTTAATTTCTGTTTACTGTATTGCCTTATTCCACGGTCACGCTCTTGGCGAGGTTACGCGGCTGGTCCACGTCGTTACCGCGCAGCACGGCGATGTGGTAGGCGAGCAGCTGGAGCGGCACGCAGGTCACAATCGGCATGAGCATGGGGGTGGTCTTCGGGACCGTAATCAGGTGGTCGGCGATTTCGTCGAGCGGGTGGCAGT
>Ga0310786_10000841_pt1 | contig 49216 bp, 33 predicted proteins | sample AusTroGonzalo_MG_FD_203881 | JGI IMG/M metagenome (GOLD analysis project Ga0310786, IMG submission 203881) | Bovine rumen microbial communities from tropical cattle in Woodstock, Queensland, Australia - Gonzalo_03 (v2) (version 2) | ecosystem: Host-associated > Mammals > Digestive system >...
GAACAACATCTATGACATGTGCGTCCAGTATGGTAAGCAAGCCGATGGTACCATCAACTACGTGAAGGGTGCCAACATCGCTGGCTTCATGCGTGTTGCCAACGCTATGCTTGCTCAGGGTATCATCTAATCCCAGAGTTCAAAGGTTTTTGCAAGGCGGTCAATTTGGCCGCCTTGCTTTTTATGATTATGAAACAAACAACATTATGCTATTTGGAGCGCGGCAGTCAATACCTTATGCTGCATCGCACCAAGAAGGAAAATGACCTCAACCACGACAAATGGCTCGGCGTGGGCGGCAAGTTCGAGGAGGGCGAAAGCCCGGAGGACTGCATGCTGCGCGAGGTGTGGGAAGAGACGGGCTTCACCGTCACGAAATGGCGCTACTGCGGTATTGTCACCTTTGTGCACAACATATACGACGACGAGCACATGCACATCTTCGTTTGCACTGACTGGACGGGCGACCAGATTGTCTGCGATGAAGGAGATCTTGAATGGATTGAAAAGCAGCGCCTTCTCGAACTCACCATGTGGGAAGGCGACAAGATTTTCCTGCGCCTCATTGATGAAAACAGGTCTTTCTTCTCGCTGAAACTGACCTATGAATACGACACACTAAAAGAGGCCGTTTTAGACGGACGAAAACTGAACAACTAAATAACTGATCAACTGAACAACTGATTATGAAAAGAGGATTTGGAAGTGACAACCATTCGGGCGTGTGTCCCGAGGTTTTGGAGGCCATCGCCCGCGTGAACAAGGACCACACTGTGGCCTACGGTGATGATGAATACTGTGCTGCAACGGAAGCGAAGTTCCGCGAGCAGTTTGGGGAACGGGCGAGGGTGTTCTTTGCCTTTAACGGTACAGGCTGCAACACCTTGTGCATTGATGCCATGACGCACTCGCACGAGGCCGTGGTTTGTGCCGAGACTGCCCACATCAACGTGGATGAATGTGGCGCACCACAACGTATTGTGGGCTGCCGCCTACTGACTGTTGACACGCCCGACGGCAAACTGACGCCTGATTTGGTCAAAACACGTTTGCACGGCTTCGGCTTCGAGCATCACAGCCAACCCAAGGTCATCAGCATCACGCAGCCGACGGAACTCGGCACACTCTATACTTTGGACGAAATCAAGGCATTGGTGGCCTTGGCACGGGAATACAATATGTACGTCCACATTGATGGTGCCCGCTTGGGTAACGCTGCTGTGGCTTTGGGTTGCACGTTCAAGGAGATGACCACCGACCTCGGAGTGGATGCAGTCTCGTTTGGCGGCACCAAGAACGGCCTGATGATGGGCGAAGCGGTCGTCCTGATCAATCCCGACCTTTGCCCCGAATTCAAATACCGTCGCAAGCAGGCCATGCAGCTCTGCTCGAAGATGCGTTTCATCGCGGCGCAGTTCGACGCCTATTTCGAGAACGACCTCTGGTGGCGCAATGCCGAACACTCGAACCACATGGCGCAGCTACTTTACCAAGCCGTGAAAGACATTCCTGGCGTGAAGGTCGTCTATCCCGTGCAGGCCAATGGCGTTTTTGCCCAACTGCCCCGTAAGGTCTGGAAAGAGCTCCAAAACCATTATTTCTTCTACGATTGGGACGAAGATGCCGATGTTGTTCGCTGGATGTGCGCGTTTGACACGACTGAGGAGGATATTCGGGATTTCGTTGGAGTGCTGAAAGACTTGATGGGGAAGGCCTGATTTACAATTTCCAAACCACCTCAACCTTCAAATCGGTCTTGTGGTTGCCCTCAATGAGGGTTAGCCCGCTGCTGATTTCGTCGCGGTCGGTGTAGATGGTGCTGCCGATGCGGGCGTAGAGCGTCAGCGATTTGAAAGGTTGCCATTTTCCTAACAGATACATCCTCATGCCTTTGCCATAAAGGGCGGGCACGGAGAAGGAATACAGCACGTCGTTTTCGTAGGCGTAGACGCGAGAATCGTAGTCGTCGGTGTCGAAGATGGCGTAGCGGAAGGTGAGACTGAAGGGTTTGTTTTCAGGCTTGTAGGCTACATCCTGACAGATGAAAAAGCCGTGGCTGTTGCTGCCATCGTCGTTTTTGTAGTGGGCGTATTCAGCCTTGTTGCTGAAATGGAAGTCCTTCACTTGATAGTTGATGTTGAACCGTACGGAGTTTTTCGTGTAAAAAATGGGGTAGTGGCTGAAGACGAAAGCGTCGGTCGAGTTTTTCATTTTAGTCCTTGAGCGGATTTGGAGGTAGGCGTTTGTCCGTCGGTTGAAGCTGTGGCTGAGACGCAGGTAATAATCGTGGCCCCAATTCGGCGCATTGACTTGCGAGGTGAGCCAGGTGAACTTAAACAAATCGGCATAGGCGAGGAGGTTCCAATAGGGTGCTGGGGCGACCTCCGCACCGAGATAAATGCCACGTTGCCCTTGGTTGCGACTGCCTTCGCTAAAAGCGTTGGAAAATAGGTTTTGGTAAGCCTTTCCGTAGTCGCGGTAAAGCACTGTAAAGTTCAAATAACCAGCGGGTTTTACGGTCATGCCGATGAGTCCTGCGAAATGTTGGAGGCTTGGTGCTTGAAGGGCTGTGCTGTCAGGGTTATGACCCATGGCGACTTCACCAAAAAGTGCGTATTTGCCCTTAACGTACTTAAAGTCAATGCCTTGGTTGGTGAGTTGCTGGCCTTGGAAGTAATACTGGTTGTAATGCGAGGGTTTAAGTTGCAAAGGTACATTAAGCCACGTATGGTGTGCCGTGTAGCCTACCTCGAAATGCGCGATGGCATACGTTAAATGTCCACCCACGACTTGCTGTCGAATGGCGTGACGGTCGAGCAATTCTCCTATAGTACGGTGATAACCAGTCTCTTGCAGACTGCTAACATATTCGGCTTCGTTGTCCAAACTGTCAACAACGCTGACGTTGGCATCCACCAAGCGGTTGGAGTAGAATACTGTGCCTCTGAACGGTCCGCCTCCGAGGGTGACGGCCGCGCCGCGCATGAACATCGTCTCGCTGGCGGAAGTTTTTGGGCTGAGGCCGCGAGCTTGTTTCATCACCGTGCTGCCCGCGCCCGCCTTGCCGAAACTCATCCCCGACCACATCGTAAGCCCTTGACCGAAAGCTACTTGGTAATCACCGAGAGCCGCTGCTTTCACGATGCCTAAATCCTTGGCATAGAGGTGAAAACCCACATAATCGAAGCCACGTCGGTAGTTTTTGCCAAGCAAAGCCTTAATAGTGTCGCTGACATGGTCGGTGAAAAACATCTCGCCAGGGTCTTTCTCTAACACAAAGCCCGCGCGAACTTTGTTCCTATAATTATAGGTGTATTTCAGCTGGTAGCGCTGTGGACTGCCCAAGAAATGAGAGTTTGGTCTGGCCAGCAGTGCCGAGTCGCTGATGTCGGTGTAACCTTGCTGTTTTTCAAGGATTTGCTCGTATCGTCCCAAGATTTGGTGTTTACCGTAACGTGCCAGTTTGCGCATGGTAATTTTGTCGCCGCCTCGGTCAGCACCGATGTACACGATGGGCGCGATGATGGCAATGGTTTGCTCGTCGAAACCTTCTACCATCTCTAACTCCTCAAGAAACAGGAAATCACCGTAATAGCGGCGGTAGTTCTGCAATTCCTCGTACTGGAACACGTTGAGTAGCCGCAGCTCCACCAACTGCATCACTTCGTCGCTGTTGAGGTTGATGGGATTTTCGCTGTAGAAGATATAGTTCTCTAAAAGGTCTTCAAAATCAGTGTCTTCGTCGCTGTCTTCGGCCAATCGCTCAATTTGCTCGATAAGCAATGCGTTCAAAGCATCGGCACTCAAGGTATCGATGGCAATTTGTGCCTTCGCAAAAAGGCAGGAAATCAGAGTCAATATGGTGAATATCAGTCGTTTCATGGTCATTTACCGATACTGAAAACCATGCCGATTTGGATGGAAGCACCAAGTTCTTGGTGTAGCTGTGCCGCCGCATTGATTTTGACGAAACGGAGTGCATAACCGAGGCCAAAAGTCAGAATACCCGGGTTCGACTGCACCCCTGCGCGGAGGTAAAAGTTTTTCAAGGCTTCATACTCCAAGCCTCCGCGCAGGCTGACGCCCTCCCGTTCGGTGTTTTTCTCGATTTCGCACTGCCCGACAAAGTCCTTGGTGAACTGATAGGCCGCTCCGAAACGAAACACAATAGGCAGCTTTTCTTGGTTGAGACTTTGCTGCAAACGAAAGCTGACGGGATTGAAAATGTATGTGCCAAGTCGCAGTTTATTAGTGACTTGCGACTGTATGCCCAACTCAAAAGTGACTGCACTTTGTCGGCCATAGGTATCGCCTTGGCTGATCAATAAATAGTCCAACTGCAAACCCATTTGGAAGTAAGGGCCAAAATCCTTGGCGTAGGCGAGGCCGAACTTGTTTTCACTGTATTTCGATGAACCGAACTGGTTAAAACTCACGCCCAAACAACCGAATTTCGTCGGCAAGGCAATGGCTCCGCTTTTGTAGGCCGTTTCGGGCAGGAACCAACGGTTTTCGTAGTACAGTCCAAAGCTGAACTTGTCCAAATTGGCCATGCCGGCAGGGTTGTTTTGCATCGCCCATAGCCCTCGTGAGGCCACTGAACAGCCGCCCATCGCCGCCGCCCGTCCGCCGATGGGACTGATGAAGTCGTGGGCGAAAAGCGCTGAGGTTGAAAGAATTAACGTTATCAGGAGGAAAAGTTTCTTCATGGGCGTATGCTTTTATGGTGCAAATGTAGGGGTGATTTTCATAAAAACAAAGCAAAATCCGTTGAATTTTGTAATTTCGCACCCAAATAGTTCGATAGGCTCATTAACCACAGAAACATGACTTATTTTCTTATCATAGCTGCCGTGATTTTGGCTCTCATCGGTTTGGTGGGCGCTGTATTGCCCGGCATTCCTGGGACGCCATTCAGTTTCTTGGCCTTGTTCGTCATGTCATTTATCGATGAACTCGACTATCCTACTCGTCTTCTGGTGATTATGGGCATTATCGGAGCCGTGGTGTTCATTGTGGATTATGTCGTTCCCGTTTGGGGCACAAAGAAACTCGGCGGCACCAAGGCAGGCGTGAGGGGTAGCACGATAGGGTTGATTTTAGGATTACTTGTCACATTTGTTTTCCCCATAGGTTTTATCGCGGTGTTGTTGGGACCTTTCATTGGTGCATACATTGGCGAGAAATCGGCGGGCACCGAGGACCATCTTGCATGGAAGTCGGCTTTTGGCTCGTTTGTGGGATTTCTGTTTGGCACGGGCATCAAGGTGATTTATGCTTGTGCCTGTATTTACTTTGTTGTCAAAGACATAATTGCGTTGCTATGATTGATTTAGAAGCAAAGGCGAAGCATATTCGCGAACTGATTTTGACTGCCTTGGCAGAGGCTGGCTCGGGACATACGGGCGGCTCGTTGGATTTGGTCGATATCTTCACAGTGTTGTATTTCAACCATTTGCGCCATGACCCGCAAAATCCCCTTTGGGAAGACCGCGACAAGGTGGTGCTTTCCATCGGACATACTGCGCCAGTGTTGTATGCGACCTTGGCGGCGGCAGGCTATTTCCCTGAAGAAGAAACGCTTACCCTTCGGAAATTAGGTAGCCGCTTGCAAGGACATCCCAGTTATGAGTTTCATCTGACAGGTCTGGAGACTTGCTCTGGCAGTCTCGGACAAGGTCTGGGCGTGGCACTTGGGATGGCTATGGCAGCCAAAATGGACGGCAAACCGAACCGCGTCTTTTGCATCATGGGCGACGGCGAGCAACAGGAAGGTAGCGTGTGGGAAACGGCTATGGCAGCGGCACATCATAAGGTGGATAACCTTTGCGCCATCATCGACCGCAACCGACTGCAAATCGACGGCGGCACCGAGAAGGTGATGGCTATCGACCCGCTGAAAGACAAATGGACCGCCTTCGGCTGGCATGTCATCGAGATTGACGGACACGATATGGAGCAAATCAAGATGGCGCTGGAAATAGCTGACAAAGAACAGGGTAGGCCCTCTGTTATTATCGCCGACACGGTGATGGGCAAAGGCGTCCCGTCCATCGAAAACAACAACCAATGGCATGGCAAGGTGCCGACAAAAGAACAACTGAAAGACTTTTTGCATGAACTACATTAACAAAGGCAATAAACCCACAAAAACAGGTTTCGGCGAGGGCGTTCTCGCTGCAGCACAGAAAGATAACCGTGTGGTCGGTCTCGGTGCTGACATCACCAATTCGGTAGGCATGAATTTCTTCGCGGAGGCTTTCCCAGAAAGGTTCATTTCCATGGGCATCGCTGAACAAGATGCAGTGGCGACTGCTGCAGGCTTGGCGTTGAGTGGCAAGATTCCCGTCTTCAGCACCTACGGCGTGTTTGCAGCCCACCGTGCCAACGACCAAATCCGTATCTCGGTGTGTTACAACAATGTGCATGTTGTCATCGGAGGCGCTCATGCGGGCGTTTCGGTCGGTCCCGACGGAGCCACACATCAGGCTTTGGAGGACATCGCCGCCATGCGTGTACTGCCCAACATGACCGTCATTTCGCCTTGTGATGCCACGCAAGCCAAGATTGCCACCGAGAAGGCCATTCTGGAGTGCAAAGGCCCTGTGTATGTGCGTTTTGGCCGTGAAGCCGAGCCAGATTATACGGATGAAAACCAGGAGTTTGAAATCGGGAAGGCACAGCTGATGCGCGAAGGCAATGATATTACCTTGGTCGCCACGGGTCATGAGGTGTGGGAGGCTCTTCAGGCGGCACACATGCTCGAGCACATGAATATTTCGGCGCGCGTCATCAATATGCACACTATCAAGCCGTTGGATGGAGAAATCCTTGTCAAGGCCGCTGAAGATACCCGACTGATTTTCACCATCGAAGAACATCAAATCGCTGGCGGTTTGGGTAGTGCCGTGACGGAATTTTTGGCCGAAAACCATCCCATTCGCGTGTGCCGTATCGGAATGAATGACCGCTTTGGTGAGTCGGGGCAAGCTGCGGCGTTGATACACAAGTTTGGCTTGGATGCGGCGGGCATCGTCCAGCGTGTGCTGGAAACTATGTCCAACCAGGATTTCAGCATCTATGTCCGCAAGATGGGCAAACCTTTCGATACCTATATTAGGAAGCTGTATGACAGCAATATGCTGTATGATGGCTATGATTATCACGATGAATCTACCTTCGAGAATTGCCATGACACGAAGGTTTACAAGCATTATCTCTCCCAAGGCAAACGAGGTCATGAGGTGTTGGAGACTTTGGCACGTGCTCTGCACGACCATTTCATCACGCATCAGTTATACAAAATGCTTGATTTATACGATGAAAAGGATGTCATCGGCGTCATGGGCGGTCATGCCAAACGTCGAGACGACCCGCAATACCGCCAAATCGTGTTTTTGAGCAAAAAACTGACAGAGATGGGCCGTCTGATAGTCACGGGCGGTGGTCCGGGCGCGATGGAAGCCGCGCATCTCGGAGCTTGGATGGCGGGTAGGAGTGAGGCCGAAGTGGATGAAGCCATTGATATGCTCAAGTCATCGCCGACCTACAAGGACGAAGGCTGGTTGCGTCTCAGCTTCGAGGTGATGGAACGTTTCCCACGTATTACCGAATTTCGCAGCCTCGCCATCCCAACGTATTATTACGGTCACGAGCCGACCGCGCCTTTTGCCACCGACATCGCCAAATACTTCGACAATAGTGTGCGAGAGGATGGTGTCGTCACCATCGCTAAGGGCGGCATCATTTACACCCCTGGCAGTGCAGGCACCATGCAAGAAATCTTCCAGGACGCAGCCCAAAACCACTACGAGAGCGAAGGCTACGCCAGCCCGATGATCTTTATGGGCAAGGATTATTACACCAACGTTATGCCTGCTTATAAGATTCTTAAAGATTTGAGTAACAGAGGTGTGTACAAGAACATGATTCTCACTATCTCTGACGACAATGATGAGATTATTGAGGCGATTGTGCGGTTTAGGGAAAGGGAGTCATGATGCGGTTTATTCTGGTCTCCTAAATCTATCTCCAGTCTCTTCAATCACCTGCTTTTTCCAAGAATCCGGATAACCAGGTTGCTTTGGACGGGCAGGATAGCCGTAACCGTTGCGCTTGAACTGGCCGTTCTCTTCTTGCTTTACGTTGCTGTCCAAATACTTTACTAACAGGTAGTTGTCTAACTCTTTCCATGTGGCCACGGTGTTGTGTCCGGCTTGGTTGGAAAAGTCGGTGAGGTAGGCGATAGCCTTTTGCGGGTCTTCTGTGTACAGGTTTATGGCTTCGTTGTCCACATAATTGACCTGTTCCTGATAGCCACTTTCCAACTCATTTTGCACAGCTTGGATGTCGCCGATGACCCTATTATAAAATAGGTACTTGAAGTGTGCCAGTCGGTTGAAGACCCAGAAAGCGGCGTTATCGCTGTAGGTCAGCATGTCGCCGTTGCCTGAACGGTATTCAATAGGAACTTCGCTGATGGAGCAGTAGAAGGGCGTGTAAACGGTTGAGTTGGTGTCGTCGACGCCAAACCAAATGATGCCTCCGATGGGGTTAGGCAACCAGTTGCGGCTTTGTGCAATGAAGGAGAAACCCGTCTGCACCACTTCAATACTGCGCTCGTTGAGGTAAGGCTTGCCTTTATATTCCCAATATAGCGGGTTAAAGCGGAATGGCGAGCCGAAAGGCCCTGCGCCCACGTCTTGGGTTTTATCGTATGGCGTGCCTTGGAAGTGGTCGCGCTGGAAACTCATCATGTCGCTCAAGCTGACTTTGCGGTTCGGCTTGACATACAGCGGCATACGATGCGTTAAGTCCTTGCCGATGACGTAATCCCAATATTCGTCCATGCCGTCGCAAACCTTGTTGAACATGGTCCACACACGGAAGTCGCATACACGGGCCGCGCTGAAATCAACGGGGGCGTAGGCGGCGCTAAAATCGAAGTCCTTGTCCTTGCCGCTGAAGTAACCTTTGCGACGCGCGAAGTCGATGACATCGTGTTTATAGATGATCTCAACTTGCTCATTGTAAAGCTTCTTCCAGTCCTTATCAGTGATGGAGGTCTTGCCGTCGCGCAGCGGGAAAGTGGTGATTCTCGCGGCGTTGGCGTGACCGCTCACATAACCGTCAGGGATGCGGATGGCCACCCACACCGCGCCACGGTCGGCGTTGATGGTGTCGCCGTTTTTGGTCACTTGTGGCGTGTAGCCTTTGGGCATAATTTCCATGTACCACACCTCGTTGGCGTCGCTGATGCTGAACGACTCGCCGTCACTGCCGTAACCGTATTCCTCAACCAAATCGGCCATAATCTTGATAGCTTCGCGGGCGGAGGTGCTGCGCTCCAAGGCGATGAACATGAGGCTGCCGTAGTCGACGATGCCTGTTGGGTCCATCAGTTCCTCACGTCCACCAAAGGTGGTCTCGCCAAGGGCAACTTGGTTCTCATTGATGTAGCCTACCACCTGATAAGTATGTGGTGGCTGCGGCACACTGCCACGCGGTGCATTGGTGCCACGGTCGTAGCAGACACGCATGCTGCCTGCGGGCCAGTCGGCGGCAGGGGTGAAGTAGAGCTCGCCATAGCGGATGTGCGAGTCGGCGCAGTAGCTGATGAAGTTGGAACCATCCACGCTGGCGCCTTTGGTAATCAGGAAGTTGGTGCAGGCCTGCGACTTGCCGAACATGGCGAGCAGGGCCATCAGGATCATAGGTTTGATGCTTTTCATAGGAATGATTTCTTTTGGGGCAAAAGTAGAAATTTTTTGCTATCTTTGCAGAAAAATTTCATCCATGCAATCCACTATCCCATTAGCGGAACGCCTGCGCCCCACGACGTTGGACGACTACATCGGGCAGAAGCACATCATCGGTGAGAACGCCGTGCTGCGCCGTGCCATCGAGAGCGGGCGTGTGCCTTCCATGATTTTCTGGGGACCGCCCGGCGTGGGTAAGACTACCCTGGCCTACATCATCTCCAAGCAGGTCAGGCGACAGTTCTTCCAGTTGAGCGCCGTCAGTAGTGGCGTGAAGGAAGTGCGTGAGGTCATTGATAGGGCGAGGATGGCCCCCGAGGCACCTATATTGTTTATAGACGAAATCCACCGTTTCAGCAAGTCGCAGCAGGACTCGCTGTTGGGTGCTGTGGAGAAAGGCCTCGTCACCCTCATCGGCGCAACGACTGAGAACCCAAGTTTCGAGGTCATATCTCCGTTGCTGTCACGTTGTCAGGTGTATGTGCTGAAGTCCTTGGAAAAGGAAGACCTCGAAATCTTGTTGAACAAGGCCGTGAAGGCTTTGGAGTATGACTTCGGCAAGAAAATCACTGTCAAGGAGCCTGAAGCCTTGATGAAAATCAGCGGTGGTGACGGACGCAAGCTGCTGAACGCCATAGAGTTGGTCGTCACTTCGTTGAACGATTTGGATATGACTGCCGAGGAACTGGTCATCACCAACGACTTCACCACCGACTGCATTCAAAGCAACCTTGTGAAATACGACAAACAGGGCGAGATGCACTATGATGTCATTTCGGCCTTCATCAAGTCGATGCGCGGCAGCGACCCCAACGCGGCTTTGTACTACCTCGCCCGCATGATTGAGGCAGGGGAGGACCCGCTTTTCATCGCCCGCCGTATGTTGATTCTCGCCTCGGAGGACATCGGCAATGCCAATCCCAACGCGCTGTTACTGGCCAACGCCTGCTTTGATGCGGTGAACAAGATTGGTTGGCCCGAAAGTCGCATTATCTTATCGCAGACGGTGACCTATCTGGCCTCGTCGCCCAAGAGCAATGCAGCCGTGGCCGCCATCGACGCGGCACAAGCCTTGGTGCGTCAAACTGGCGACCTGCCCGTACCGCTCCATCTCCGCAACGCCCCTACCAAGCTGATGAAAGACCTTGGTTATCACGATGGTTACAAGTATGCCCATTCCTACGAAGGCAATTTTGTGGAACAGGAATTTCTGCCAGAGGCAATTTCTGGCACGGTTTTGTATGTGCCACAAGATAACCCGCGTGAGCGCGAGTTGCGCAAGAATCTGCGTGATAAATGGAAAGACAAATACGGATACTAACGTAGGGACGCACCGTGTGCGTCCGCCCAGCCCCATAGGGGCGACAGGAAATTAAGCAGGTGGTGAAGCGCAGCGAAACCCCTGCGTATAAAAAGACGATGGAAGACAACAAAGATAAAAGCGTAACCCTATGGAATAGGGTCCTCGAAACCAGCCTGCGCCTGCCCTTCGTGAAGGTCGATAGGCAGGAGTTCCTCACCAAAGAGCTGTCGAAGTTCTGTACCCCGATGGAGGTAATCACCGCCATTGATGACACTCCGCTCAAGGTACTGAGCAAGAAGGAGATAGACAAACTCGCCAACCAATGCATCAGTTATCACCTGACCATGGTGTGTGGCACCTCGGCCTTGATGGGACTGCCAGGCGGCTGGTGGATGGCGGGTACCATTCCCACCGACCTCACACAGTTTTATGGTCACATCCTTTCGCTGATGCAAAAGCTGATTTACCTCTACGGCTGGCCTTCGCTCACCAATGTCAACAAGCAGTTGGACGACGAGTCGCTCAACATCATGACGCTCTTTGTGGGTGCGATGATGGGCAACAAGATGGCGGTTGAGGCGCTGACGAAAGTGGTCGGTCAGGTCTCGAAAGGTGCGGGCATCAGAATATCAGAGACGTTGATGGCGCAATACGTCATCAAGATAGCGCAATGGATTGGCATCAATATGACGCGCGAGAGCTTTGCCAAAGGCGTGGGCAAAGTCATCCCATTGGTGGGCGCACCCGTCTCAGCCACAATCACTTACTACACCTTCCGACCGATGGCGAAACGCTTGAAGAAGCATCTTGACGAGCTGTACGAGATGCGCCACGAAGGGTTCTAATCCAGTTTTCTTGTTATTGGCCGTGCATGGGCTTCAGCAGGTCGTTGACGGTCTTCACGGGGTTGAAGGTCTCGATGGGCACTTCGACGAACACCGTGATCCAGTCAGCCATGGCGCCATTCCATAAGCCAGGCAGCTCCAAGGCGTGCAACTCGCGGCCGTCTTTCGACTTGTTGGAGACGAAGCCTGTGTTCGGGTCGACGTGGTCTTTCAGGTTGAAGGCCTCGCCCTTGTAGTTCCAGCAGCCGCACACCAGGTCGACGGGATTGAAGTGGGTGGAGGCTTGGAAGATGGCTTCCTGTTGCTCGTTCTTGTGATCGATTTGCGAGGACTCGATGATTTGCAGCGACACCTCGTCGTCGTCGTTCACCCAGAAAGGACCGCCGCCAGGCTCGCCCTCGTTCTTCACCATGCCGCACACGCGCATCGGTCGGTTGAGCTTATCATACAGATAGTCAACCTTTTCAATGCTGTTGTATTGGTTTACGAAGTCGGGGATGTCCATCATCAGGTCGGTCTTGGCGAAACGGATGATTTCGTTGAGGTCGTCGTCGGTGAGATTGCCTTCGTCCAAAAGTTCGAGGTATTCGAAGGTCTTCTGTTGGAGTTGCAGCAGCAGGCCCGCCAACACCTTCTTATATATAATGGTGGTCTCGGCCTTGCTCTCCGGCACTACATTGTCGATGTTTTTCACGAAGACGATTTCCTCGCCGAGGTCGTTGAGGTTCTCGATGAGTGCGCCGTGGCCGCCAGGACGGAACAAAATCTTGCCGTTGCCTTCGCGGAACAGGTTGCCGTCTGCGTCGATGGCGACGGTGTCGGTCGAGGGCTTTTGGCACGAGTAGGTGATATCGTAATGCACACCGTACTTCTTTTCGTAGCTGTCTTTCAGCACGTTGACGGTCTGCTTGAACACGTTCTCATGCTCAGGCGACACGGTGAAGTGTAGCTTGGCCACGCTTTCAGCGTCGGTGGCGTAGCGGGCGGCTTCCACTAAATGCTCTTCCAAGGCGAGGCGGTCGAAGGTGGGGTAGTGGTGGAACTTCAGCAGCGCCTTGGGGAGTTGTCCGTAGGCGAGGCCGTTGTCCAAGAGCAGGGCTTTCACGATGTCCACCTTGCGGCCTTGTTGCAGCAGGGCTTCGATGTCGGCACCATAAAGTTTCTTGACGGCTTCGTTAAGGTCGGCGAAGAAGGCAAAGCTGTGGATATGGGCGAAGAAAATGTCGGTGAACTTGGTCTCTTCTCCGCTGTCGGCGAAGGCGAAGAGGTCCTTGAACATGCGCGAGGCTGCGCCCGAGGCAGGGACGAACTTGGTGAACTGGTAAAATTCCTTGTCCGCATCGAAGGCCTGCGTCAGGCGGTCGGTTTGGGCTGCGTCGATGCGCAGGATGCCATCGCCAAGGGTGGCTGCACGCATGAGTTGGACGTATTTTGTGCCGCGTTTGAGTTGTGCAACTTGCTGGTTGACTTGACTTTCGGTGACGTTGCGTTCCGAGAGTTGTTGGAGGTCTTTTTCGTTGAGCATAATAATCGATTTTAAGCGGTTCAAAAATAGTGAATTATGCAATCCGATGAAGAAAAAACACAAAATTTTTCCGAAAATGCTTGCATGAACGAAAAAAGTTGTATTTTTGCGCCCGATTTCAAGCCCAGGTGGTGAAATTGGTAGACACGCCACTTTGAGGGGGTGGTGCCGATTACGGCATGCAAGTTCGACTCTTGTCCTGGGCACAATCACCAAAGCCCCGATGGCGGAATTGGTAGACGCGTACGTTTCAGGTGCGTATATCGAGAGGTGTGCAGGTTCGACTCCTGTTCGGGGCACAATAAACCATCAATCCTAATTGATAAACCATCAGTTAGGATTTTTAGTATTAACCCGTTATGATAACCTTTAAGGAACTGGTAATCAACCGTCAGAGCACCAGAAGTTTCTCGGACAAAGAGGTCGAACTCGAAAAGCTGCAGCGCATTTGCGAAATCGCTAGTTTGTCGCCTTCATCGTGCAATTCACAGCCTTGGAAGATGCATATTGTGAGGCCGACCTACAAGAAGATGGAGGAGCTGCGGAAGGCCTGTCAACCCGTCCGACTCAACCCCTTTCTGAACAATGTGAGCAATTTCATCGTTATCGAGCAGACCTTCGGCAACATGAAGTCGAAAAGCGGTGGCTTTTTCTCCAACAACGATATGAACTCCATCGACTTGGGCATCTTGGCCGCGCATCTGGTACTGGCAGCCGAAGAAGAAGGCCTTGGCACGTGCATGATTGCCGCGTTCAGGAAGAAGTTCATTAACAGGGCATTAGGCATTAGCCGAATGAGAAGAATCAGACTCGTGGTTGCACTGGGTTATCCCACCGAAAACTACCCGATTCGCAAAAAGACAAGGAAAGACACAAACGAAACTATTGACATAATCGAATAAGCTATGGAAATCTATCAACTTTGGCTCACTGCCGCCATTATTTTGGTCATCGTCGAAATCTGCACCGCCAGTTTCGGCTCCATTTGTTTCGCCATCGGAGCGGGCTTCTCCGCCCTTGTTGCTGGCCTCGGTGGAGGCGTCGTTTGGCAAATCCTCGTGTTTGCTGCGGTCTCTCTGCTTACTTTCATCTTCTTGCGTCCAGCGGTCATCCGTTGGCTTGAGGGTAAGTCGAAGGAGGTGAAGACCAATGCCGACGCACTCATTGGGCGCAAGGGCATTGTTTCCGAGCGCATTGACGCCTCCCAACATCTGGGTCGTGTGGCTATCGATGGTGACGATTGGAAAGCCGTTTCCATCGATGGTTCCTTCATCGAGAAAGGCACCTCTGTTGAGATTGTCAATCGTGACAGCCTTATCCTGACCGTCAAGAGATTAGTGTAACAATTCAATATCCAACATCATGAGTTATGTCCTTATTGTATTAGTGGTTCTCGTGGTAATCTACATACTGCGCGGAATCAAGATCGTGTCCCAGTCGGAAACGATGATAGTTGAACGCCTTGGCAAGTACAACCGCACTCTCAACGCGGGTATCAACGTCATCCTGCCTATTGTTGAGCAGGCCAAGGAAACCATCGTGCGCCGCCAAAACGGTGCCATTAGCCGTGCTTCGCGCATTGATATGCGTGAGCAGGTGTATGACTTTGACAAACAGAGCGTTATCACCAAGGATAATGTGATGACGGAAATCAACGCCTTGCTGTATTTCCAAATCGTCGACCCGATGAAGGCGGTCTATGAAATTCAGAACTTACCTGTCGCCATCGAGAAACTGACGCAGACCACTCTTCGTAACGTGGTGGGTGAGATGGAGCTCGACGAAACTTTGACTTCGCGCGACACCATCAACTCGAAGCTGCGCAACGTCCTTGACGATGCCACCAACAAGTGGGGTGTGAAGGTGAACCGCGTTGAATTGCAGGATATTACGCCGCCTGAAAGCATCCGCCGCACCATGGAACTCCAGATGCAGGCCGAGCGTAACCGTCGTGCCGAAATCTTGAAGGCTGAAGGTGAGAAGCAAGCGCAAATCCTGAACTCTGAAGGTGAGAAACAGGCCGAAATCAACGCTGCCGAAGCCGAGAAACAGGCCAACATCCTGAAGGCAGAAGGTGAAGCCCGCGCCAAGGTGCTGCAAGCCGAAGCTGAGGCCGCCGCCATTCGCAACATCGCCGATGCCGTCAGCGACCGCGGAGCCGACCCTGTCAACTACCTCCTCGCTGTCAAGTACATAGAGGCACTGAAGGAAGTGGCCGGAGGACAGGAAAACAAGACCGTCTACCTGCCTTACGAGGCTTCCAATCTCCTCGGTTCCTTGGGTGGTATCAAGGACATGTTCGGGAAATGAGTTTTTCCCCGAGTTTTTTCTAACCGCAGCCCGAAAAGGTTGCGGTTTTTTCTTTGTCGTTTGAGGAAAAAGCCGTATTTTTGCGCGCCTAATTATAGACTATGATGGAATTGCTTGATTTGTACGACAAAAACCTGAAACGCACAGGGATGACCATTGAGCGAGGTCAGCATGTGCCGTTCGGTTACATGATCCCCATCGTTGCGGTGCTTGTCTACAACGACCAAGGGCAATACCTGATACAGAAAGTGGCGCAATCGAAGGGTAACTATTACGCTTCGACGGCGGGTCATGTGCAGAGCGGCGAAACCGATTTCACCAAAGCCATGATGCGTGAGATGGAGGAGGAGATAGGCCTCAAGGTGAGCAAGGAAGAACTTAAATTGGTGAAAATCAGGAGGTATGAGTATAAGTTCACCTTCCTTTACCTTTTGAAGAGTAATGTCCGTTTGGAGGATTTGACACTGCAAGCCGAAGAGGTGGAGAGTGTCAGTTGGATGAGCATTGACGAGATTGAGGAATTGTGCCGACAGGGCTTGTTCAACCGCACGCACTACGAGCTGATTCGCGACTGCGAGGAAAACAATCATTTTATGAAGTGAGGATTTGTGCGGATTTTGTATTTTTGCCAAGAATTGACAATTATAATTAAAAAAATATGATCGCAAAAGAACTACTGAATCCAAAAAGCATCGTTATTTGCGGTGCATCGAGTGATGTGCATAAACCCGGCGGAAAATCGCTGAAGAACCTTTTAGAGAGCCCCTTCAAAGGCCAGATCTACGCCGTTAACCCCAAAGAGGCCGAAGTGCAAGGCGTGAAATGCTACGCCAAGGTCGAAGACCTGCCGCAGGTGGACTGCGCCCTGCTCTGTATTGCCGCCAAGTTCTGCGCTCACACAGTCGACGTGCTGGCCAAGGAAAAAGGCTGCAAAGGCTTCATTATTATCAGTGCCGGCTTCTCGGAGGAGAGCCACGAAGGCGCTGAGATCGAGAAACACATCGTTGATACCATCAACAGCGTTGGCGGTTCGCTCATCGGCCCCAACTGCACGGGCTTCCTCAACGTGAACTACGCTGGCTGCTTCGACACTCCCATCCCGACCTTAGACCCTCATGGCGTCGACTTCATCACGGGCTCAGGTGCCACCGCCGTGTTCATCAAAGAATACGGTATCAGCAATGGCCTGAAGTTCAACAGCGTTTGGGCTGTGGGTAACAGCGCCCAACTGGGTATCGAGGATGTGCTCGAACATCTCGACCTGACCTTCGACCCCGAAAAGTCGAGCCGCGTCATCATGCTGTATATGGAAAAGATTGGCGACCCGCAGCGTTTGCTCAAGCATAGCCGCAGCCTGATCAACAAAGGCTGCCACATTGCCGCTATTAAGAGTGGAAATAGTGCTGCTGGCTCGCGTGCCGCTTCTTCTCACACTGGCGCTTTGGCCACCAGTGACGCTGCTGTCGATGCCCTATTCCGCAAGGCAGGTATCGTACGCTGCTACAACCGTCAGGAGCTGACCACCGTTTGTGGCGTCTTCATGCACCCAGAAATCAAAGGTAATCGCTGCGCTGTGGTGACCCACGCGGGCGGTCCCGCCGTGATGCTTACCGACGTGCTGTCGAATGGCGGCATGGAGGTGCCTTCGCTCAAGGAACACCCCGCCAGCAAAGCCCTTTTGGAGAAACTCTTCCCCGGCTCCTCGGTGGGCAATCCTATCGACTTCCTCGCCACTGGCACTGCAGAGCAACTGGGCTATATCCTTGATACAGTGGAGAACGAATACACTGACATCGACTTCTCGGTCGTCATCTTCGGCTCGCCTGGATTGTTCAGCAACAAGGAGGTCTACGACCTGTTGGACGAAAAGATGAAGACCTGCAAGAAGCCCATCTTCCCCGTGCTGCCGAGTATCATCAACGTGAAGGACGAAATCAACGACTTCATCGCCAAGGGCCGCATCAACTTCCCCGAGGAGTGCGTGTTGGGTAACGCCATCTGCAAGGTGTACAATACGCCCAAACCCAAGATGGGCAACATTGAGATGGTACCGATTGACAAGATTTTGATGCCTCCCACTGAGGAGCCTGACAAGGCCAAGGTGGAAGAGGTGGCCGAGTCCATACGCGAGTGGGGTATGCTCACCCCGATTACCGTCAGCCCAATGGAGGGAGGCTATCGTCTCGTGAAAGGTGCCACACGTGTGCAAGCTGCCAGTTTGATTGGCATGAAAGAGATTGCGGCCTACGTTCAGGAAGGCGCCGTGGCAGCCGACCAACCTGATATCGACGTTGTGCGTATTCGCAAAACGATTGACCGTTGCAAGAATGGCTACATTGAAATGGCTGACTACAACGAGTTGCTTGATGCCGCTGGCATCAGCCGCAAGAAGAGCGTGGAAGTGAGCAAGAAAGAAGACGCCTTAGCCTTCGCCAAGGAAGTCGGGTGCTCGAAGGATGTGCCATTAGTGATGAAGGTCGTCGGCCCGCTGCACAAGAGCGACGTGGGTGGCGTCACCCTCGGCGTGAAGGACCTCGAAACGGTAAGCAAGGAGTTTGACCGCCTTATGGCCATCAAGGACACGTATGCCGTGGAGATGTATCCTATGCTCGACGGTACGGAGGTTTACATCGGCGCCATGCGCGACCCGAAGTTCGGTCATCAGGTCTTCTTCGGCTTGGGCGGCATCTTCATCGAGGTGCTGAAGGACGTGGAGAGTGTGTTGGTGCCTGCCAGCAAGAGCGAGGTGCTCGACAAGCTCAAGAACCTCAAGGGCTATAAGATTTTGGAAGGCGTGCGTGGTCAGGCAGGTGTCAACCTCGAGCTCTACGCTGAGCAAGTGGTCCGCGTCAGCGCCTTGGTGCAGGCTGCGCCCGAAATCGCTGAAATGGACCTCAACCCGCTGCTCGGCAACCCGCGCTATGTGACGGCCGTCGACGCACGTATCAGAATTGAGAAATGATTACCGAAAAAGCCACATATTACCTCGTTTATGCCGCCTTGATCGTCGTCACCTTCCTGCTCGACAACATGTTGTTGAAGAAGACCGACAAAACCAGTCGCGTCATCGGTTATGTCTTGAGCATCATCGTGGACTTGGCCATTTTCGGTTATGGCATTTACCTCTATCTTGCCAAGGGCGAAGACCAGACGGGCTTCGTCCTCGGCGGTGTTCTTTGTGGTATCTGCCTGCTGTGCCTCGCAGGGCGGTATTGGCAGAATAAGGAACTGGACAAAAGAAAAAAAGTATGAAGAAATCTGACCTTATAACGATTGGCGTTTGGGCCGCCGTGATTTGCGGCTTCGCGTTCATCCCAGGGGCGTGGGATTGGTTCAACGAGACCACCAAAAACCACGGCCTGCTGATGAGTTTCTTCAAATTCGCCCTCCTCGGCACCTTTGGCGAGATGCTGGCCTTGCGCATCCGCGAGGGTGTGTACATCAAGCAAGGCTTTGGCCTGCTGCCTAAACTCTTGGTTTGGGGCGTGTTGGGTGTGGTCATCGCTTCTGCCATGACCATCTTCAAGACGGGAACGGTCAAGTTGTTGGATGGTGGCTTCCACCTCAACGGCAAAGCTGCCGAATGGTTTGCTGGCGACTTGAGTTGGGGCAAGGCTTTTGTCGCACTGTGCGTCAGTGTGCTGATGAACACCTTGTTTGCGCCAGTCTTCATGACCTTTCACAAGATTACCGACATCCACGTAGCCGAGACGGGTGGCACGTTGAAAGGCTTTTTCAGCAGTCCTTTGGGAATCGGTGAGGCACTTTCGAAGAAAATCAACTGGGACATCCAGTATGGTTTCGTCTTTGCCAAGACCATCCCGCTGTTCTGGTATCCAGCCCACACTATCACCTTCCTGCTGCCGCCTACGCTTCAGGTGCTGTTTGCAGCCTTCCTTGGCGTCGTCCTTGGCGTTTTGTTGAGCATCAAGAAGTAAAAAAAATTGATACTATGAAAATCTACAAATGGTTGAGGGGGCTGATGAAAGCCTCGGCACTTACGACGGTGATGTTCATCATGCAGGCTTGCTATGGTGTGCCTAATGCATATCAAGTGCAAATGAGAGGTGTCGTTGTTGATAAAACAACAGGGTTCCCATTGAAAGATATTGAGTATCAAGTTGATGGTCAAACGTGGGGCTATACCGATGAAAATGGTCAATTTGATATTTTGAAGTATGACGAAATAGATATGGGTCACCAATTGAGTTTCGTTGATACGGTTGGCCGCTATCAAACCTTTGACACTTTGATTCGGGACCAAGAAGTTTGGGATTTGACAATCAAGTTGGAGAGCAATCAATAAAACTTTACTTCGGTGAAAAAGCACACGCTTTATCGGTGGATTCGCCGCGTGGCGATGCTCTCGGGCATCACTATCGTGGCGATGATGTTTGCCTGTTGTAAAAAGTATGGACCACCCGATGATATGAATTGGGGTCAAGTTTTGGATCAGGAAACTCAAGAAGTGAGTCATGATGCTTCAAGCCTTCCATAACTATTTTCGAAAAAAGGAAACCCAACTCCACGAGTTGAACTATCTCTTTTGGGAGTGTACGCAACGCTGCAATCTCAACTGTCAGCACTGCGGCTCGGATTGTTTGGCCTCGTCGCGCTACAAGGACATGCCTTTCGAGGACTTTCTGAACGCCATTAAACCTTTGGAAACCAAATACAAGCGCAATTCGGTTTTGGTAGTCATCACGGGCGGCGAGCCTTTGGTGCGCCCCGATTTGCCCGATTGTGGGCGGCAACTTCGACAGCACGGCTTCCCCTGGGGCATCGTCAGCAATGGCTGGGCCTACGACGAGGCTATGCACAAAAAACTGATGGAAGCAGGAATGTGCAGCATCACCATCAGTCTCGACGGACTGCGCGACACGCACGACGCTTTCCGCAAGCGCCAAGGCAGCTTCGACCACGCCCTTCGCGCCATCGATTTGATTGCCAACGAGAAACGACTGCGAACCTACGACATCGTGACCTGCGTCAGCCCGTTGAACTTTGGCGAGTTGGAAGCGATGAAACAACTGCTCATTGAGCACAAGGTAAAAGCATGGCGCTTGTTCACTATTGACCCGATTGGTCGCGCCGCCACCGATGATAGCCTGCAACTCAACGACGAACAGTTCCGCCAACTGATGGATTTCATCGTTGCGACCCGAAAGGAGGGGAGGATTGACTGCAAATTCAGTTGCGAGGCCTATGTCGGTCCCTACGAGCGCAAGGTTCGTGACTGGTTCTATTTCTGTCGCGCGGGCATTACTGTTGGCTCCATCCTGATTGACGGCTCCATCTCTGCCTGTCCCAACATTGACCGCCGCTTCGTGCAAGGCAACATCTACAAAGACGATTTCTTGGATGTTTGGGAAAACCGTTTCCAGCCTTTCCGCGACCGACAGTGGATGAAAACTGGTCAATGTGTTGATTGCAAGGTGTTTAGGAATTGCCTTGGCGGGGCGATGCACTTGCACCAGAAAGACCAAGAGGGGATTTTGTTGTGCCACTACAACAAGCTCAAGTAAAAAATTTCAAAAAAATCTCACTTTTTTCTTGACAGTAAAGAAAATTGTTGTACTTTTGCAGTGTTCTATTTAACTAATACACTAACACAAAATACGGCAACATGATTGAAATCAAGAATTTAGACTTCGGTTACAAGACGCAACCAGTCTTCAAAAACATCAGCCTCGGCTTCGAGAAGGGCAACATCTACGGGCTGTTAGGCGAAAACGGAGTGGGGAAGACCTCCCTGCTGAAACTCATCAGCGGCTTGCAGAAACCCACCGCAGGCACCTGCGAAGTGGATGGCATCGCACCTTTCGACCGCCTGCCTGAAACCCTCCAAAAGATTTACTTCATTTCGGAAGACTTTGCTATCCCGGAGGGTACACCTATTAATAATGTGCGCGAGTTGGGCATGTTCTATCCCAACTACGACGAAAGCCTTTTCTTCCAACTCTGCAAGGAAATGGAGGTCAATCCGGAACGCAAGTACGCCGAGATGTCGTTTGGTCAACAGAAGAAATGCCTCATTTCTACGGCCTTGTCGCTCAACACAGACTATCTGCTCTTAGACGAGCCTACCAACGGCCTCGATATCCCCTCAAAGACCCTCTTCCGTCAGGTGATTGCCAAGCATGCCAACGATGACCGCACCATCATCATCTCCACCCATCAGGTGAAGGATGTGGAAAACCTTATCGACCCCATCATCATCCTCGACCACGATGAAGTGCTGTTGAAAGCCTCGTTCCGCGAAATTACCGACAAGCTCTACTTCGACTACGGCACCGAGAAAGACGACACCGCGCTCTACAGTGAGATGATCCCTGGCGGTTATGTCAACGTCATCCGCAACCCCGAGGGCCTCGACAGCAAGGTCAGCATCGAAGTGCTGTTCAACACCGTCATGAAAAACAAGGAAACCATCAAACAAATTTTTAGCTAATAGGAGGAAAAGCCATGAATAACACATTCAATTTCAACCGTTTCAAGAACCTCTTGCTGAAAGACGGCAAGATGTATATCCGCAACTTCGGCACCTCGATTATCGTGTTCTGCTGTTTGAACGCCATCTTCTGGATTTTCAACTTGTTATTCGGTACAAATTCCGAACAATTGTTCCGTCTTGGTATGCTTTGCATCTGGACTTTCCTTGCCATGATGCTCGTGCCTTCCAAAGTGTATGGTAATGCCAACCTCTCACGTGAGGGCGTGGGTTTCGCCATGCTGCCCGCCTCTTCGTTGGAGAAGTTCGTCAGCATGTTCCTCTATTGCGCCATCGTGACTCCCATCGTTGTTTTCTTCGGCGGCTATTTGGTTGACGCTTTTTTATCCATTTTCCCTTTCGGCGGTTTTGAGAGACCGATACATCTTTATACTATCAATGATTTTGTTCACATGGTGGACAATTCGGAAGGAGTGGTGCAATCCAGCAATATGGAGCTTTCATTTGCAGATGTATTTCCCATCGGCGTGATTCGCACTTCGATATATTTCAGCATCATTCAATGGGCGGCCATCTTCATGCTGGGCAACATGCTCTTCAAGAAGCACAAGACGGGTAAGACCTTTGTCTGCTACATGGGCATCAGTTACGTGCTCTCCACGATTTTCGGACTGACGTTCCTCACGAGCGGACGTCTGGAACAATGGCTGGAAACCCTTGAGGATTATCCTGAAGGCGAAATGATTCGTTTAGCCCATAACGGAATGATTTGGGGCACGATTATCGGCATCATCACTACAGGCGTGCTGCTTTACTTCACCTATCGTAAAATCAAGACGCAAAAGTATTAAGCCATGGAATTTAACGCACACAAACCCATATACTTGCAGATTTGCTCACAACTCTATGAGCAGATTCTGCGCGGCGAGCTGAAGGCCGACGACCGCATCCTGTCGGTGCGCGACTACGGCATCCAACTCGGAGTGAACCCCAACACCATCATGCGCTCTTACGAGACCATGACGGCGGCGGGCATCATCTACAACAAACGCGGCATCGGCTATTTCATCTCCGCCGAAGCCAAGGACATCGTACTCAAGCAAATGCGCGAGGAGTTTCTCGAAAAGGAATTGCCTGAAGTGATCAAAAAAATGAAGCTCTTGGGCATTGGGATAGAGGAAATAAAAATGTAACAGAAAACTTAAAACCTAATACCATGAAAAAACAAATCTTAATCATCGCGGCGGCTATCATTAGCCTGACCCTCAATGCCTGCACCATCAATGTTGATGGCGAAAAGCTCGGCGGCAAAACCATCAAAGGCAACGGCACCATCGTGACGCAGAACTTCGATGTGACTACTTTCGATGAAGTGTCTGTTTCGCTCCCTGCAACGGTCAACTTCACCGTTTCAAGCGACTACTCTTGCACCGTCCGCGTGGACGAGAACATTCTGGAATACCTTGACATCAAGGTGAAGGATGATGAACTGATAATGAAAAAGTCGGAGAAACACAAAAACACCAACTTGAGAACCACGGAGTTCGTCATCGACATCACGGCACCGAGTTTGGAGTCGGTTAACCTTGCTGGTAGCGGCACGTTCAATGCCCTCAGTCCAATGGAAGTGAATGAATTGGATGTCAACTTGGCTGGCTCTGGCGATGTCGTGTTCCACGAGACACTCAACACCCAGAAAGTCGAGTTGAATGTAGCTGGCTCGGGCAGTTTAACCTGTAACGAACTGCTTGCAGATAAGTTAGATGCCAATGTGGCTGGCTCTGGCGACTTGAATGTGAAAGCCGGCACGGTCAACAAGGCCGAAGCCAGCGTGGCTGGCTCAGGCGACTGCGACCTGTATTGCGACATTGACACCTTGGAGGCCAACGTCGCGGGTTCTGGCGACATCAAGGCACGCGTCAACGGCAAGCTTACCTACAGCATCTTCGGCTCGGGCGACATCGGTTACTACGGCAATCCCATCGTGGAAGGCGACAAGGTCGGCCATGCCGGGGTGAGACGCCTTGGAGATTAACACTATCGAAAGCAATTTCTTTTTCATACCTTGTGAACAGCGGGGCTGCCTAATGGTGGCCTCGTTTGTTTTTCCTGTCACCCCTTCGGGGTTCCAATCGGATTGTTTTCTCGTTTGTCGGCAGGGGTTCCATTTCATTTCACCGCCTGCCTATATTTCCTGCCGCCCCTACGGGGCTGGGTGGCACCTTGGAACCCCGTAGGGGTGACAGGATGAATAGGCAGGTGGTTTCAACCCCTGCCGAATAAAAAATACCGCCGACCATAAAAATGTAGCGGCGGTGCATGCACCGCCGCTACAAAATTCAATGATTTGATAATCCAATTATCGAATTACATTCACACGTTTCACGCTCATGCCATTTTCAGCATAGATGCGCACCATGAATACGCCCGTACCAAACTGACTCATGTTCAGGATGGTGGTGCTGTCGTTCACTTCGGCGTCGTACACCACCTGGCCCAGTTCATTGACCACGGTGATGCGTTGCATGCCGTCAGCCTCGATGGTGACGTTGCCGTTGGTCGGGTTGGGGTAGAGGCTGGCGTGGATGCCATACTCGTTCACGTCGGTGGAGTTCTTCACGGTGATATTCATGCTGCCGTTGCCGTCGTTACATTCCGCAATAGGCGTGGCAGTCAGCACGACTTGGCCTTGATAGGTGTCGCTCCAGGTGACTACTACCGACTTGCCGTCGTTGGCGGGCAGCAGCGTACCAGCCTCTTCGGGCTCGATGCTGAAGCCGACCATCACATCGTTGCTGATGGTGTAGGTGGTCGTCGGGGTGAGGCGCACGTCAAGGTTGTTGTCGCCGCTGATTTCGGGTACTTCGACGAAAGGATTCACGGTCACGTTGATGGCCTGTTCAAGAGCTGTCTCGCAGCCTGTGGCGTCGGTCACCTTGGTCAGCATGGCGTTGATGTCCTCGGTGGGCAGGATGTTGATGGAGTACTCGTAGCTTTCGGCGGTGAAGCCTTCCATGCCCGTGGCTTCCACGGTGAAGGGAGCCGTGCCAGTGAAGACGAAGTCAATCTTCACTTCGGTGCCTTCGCAAACCATTTCTGGCACATTGCCCATGGTCATCGTCGGAGCCTCGTTCACGGTGACGGTGAAGCTGCGTTCGCCTGTTTCATAATAAGTGGTACAAGTGATGTTTGAAACCCACCTGACATTAAATTCATGGGTGCCTACTTCAAGTGTGCCAAATTCGATGGCGTTGGCTCCGGAATGTGCATCGAAGGAATCTCCGTCTATTCCAACGGTGAATTCAGGTTCTGCGCCCCATGTCCCAGCCGAACCCGTCAAGGTGAAGTTCATGGTGGCGTTTTCGCCTTCGCAAATCTCTACGGCATTAGCAGTCAGAGTTAATTCAGGCATCGGATGCATGTCGAAAGGATACTCGTAGGTGACAGAACCGCAGCCTTGTGACACGGCAAAGGCGGTAATGTTGACACCATTGTTGATGTCGTTGAGACCAGGCGTGTAGGTGGTTTCCAGAGCGGATGCGTCTTCAAATACGCCGTCGCCATCGGTGAGCCACTGGAACGAGACATAATCGCCAGTAATCATCACTGCAACAGGTTGCGGCTCGTCTGTGGCACAATAATACACGTCAACAAGAGCATCCTCAATTACGACATTGTCAACGATAAACACCGTCATCTCGTCAGTAATCGTTTCGCCGTCACCGTTGATGGTGAGGGTCAGCGTGACCTGACGGTTGGCAAGGTCTTGAGCGCCAGGCGTGTAGATTGGCGTGGCAATAGAGGCGTTATCGAAGGTGCCGTCGCCAGCAGTCGTCCATTGCAGGTTGTCGTAATGGATGGCATAGCCCACGATTTGGGCGTCGTTGCCTTCGCAAACGGTCACATCGTGGCCAGCAGTGCCAGCCATCACACGGGCGGCAGGCAGGCTGACGTAGTCAATCCAAGCGCAGTCGCTGCCGCTGTTGACGCTGTTGTCCTTGGTGTAGGTCCACTTGTAGTTGTGGACACCAGCATTGACGGGATAGGCGGCCTTGGTCCAAGCAATGCTGCCCGACCAAGTGCCTTTTTCCACGTTGTCGATATAGAAATGCAGCTTGTCGTAGTTGGCTTCCGACGACACCTTATAATAGAAGGAAACAGTGTCGTTCGAGCCAGCTTCGTGAGTCAGGATGAGGGTGGTAGTACCGTTGTTGCCGATGGCGCCCGAGCGCATGCAATACTCTCCTTCATACGGGTCTTCGGTGACGCGGCGCCACGGGTTGTTGGCATCGTTGGTCCAGCCTTCGCCGAGTTCGTTCTCGAAGTCCTCAACGAGGAGGCCGACCTTGGCAGTGTAATCCTTTTCGGCACTATATTGTCCTGACGTGACGTTCAAGGTCAAGTCGCACATGTAGCCCATCGGCGTGTTCTCGTCAATGGTGATGGTGTAGGTGGCCGTTTGGGTTTCGCCTGCGTCAAAGTTATCGAAACTGATGCTGCTTTCCTCAACGAGGATGTAGGGCGACAGCAGGTTCAGGTTGGCGATAGTGGTGGCAGCGTCGGCGTGGCCTCTGTTCTCGATGGGGAAGGTCAAGGTGGCGGTTTCACCAGCGTCCAAACGACCGTTGCCGTTACCGCTGATTTCGGTGATAGTCATGCTGCCGAGGTTGAAGACGGGGGCGTAGGCTTTCATCGCAATGTTGCTGACATAGACATCGTCGCCATTGGTCACGGTGATGGTGAAACGGTTGCTCGTGTTGTCGGGCACGTTGTCGGCCACGGTGAACGAGAAGGCGTCGGCCACGGTTTGCAGCTCATTGGGATTCATGCCCTCATATTGTGCCGTTCCGTTGGTGATGGTGATGTATTCTGATTCGGTAGCGAGGACGGCCTCAAAGGCTTCCATCGGGTCGCTACCGACGTTCTTCAGGGTAACGTCGAGGCTGATGGCTTCGCCGAAGTCGAGTTCACCGTTGCCGTTCACGTCATTGACGACCTTACTGTCGTAGACAATGTACGGACCATCGGCGGGGATGACACCCATGACGGCTTCGTAACGCAGATAGTTCTGTCCCGTCACGACGAGGTTAATCTCGGTCGGAGGCACCTGAGGCTCAAATTGGATAGTTTGCGGGTCGCCAGTGGCTTCGGCTACGGCGAGGATGTCCCAACCACCTTCGGCGTTCTCCACAACCAAGCTGATCATGCAGCCCGCAGGAGCGGTGATGCTGACTTCACCAAGACCAGCGACGACCACTTCGGGATGGGTGACATCCATCTCTTGCGGCACTTGCGTGTAGATGCGCAAGAAGGCGTCGCAGTGGGCGGTGAACATAGTGTAGGTGATGTCCTTGTCGTCGGTGTTGTAAGGCCATGAGCTCTGGGCGAGGAAGTACTTGCCAGCCACGTTACCGAAAGCAGGCATCCAGTTGGCAGTGTTGGCGGCATACGGACCATAGTCGGGCAGGAACTGGCCATCAAAGAGGTCGTAAACACCCCAAACGTAGGTGTCGTTGACGAAGGAGTAGGAGGTCTCGGTGGGGCAGAGGATACCCACGGCACCGGCGTTCTCACCATTGTAGGTGCGGCGCATCCAAGCCTCGGCGAAGCAGTCGTCGCTGTAGTTGTACTTACCTGTGAGGCAGTTGATGGACATGACGAAAGGCAGCTTGCCCACATTGTTCATTTGGGCCACATGCGAGTTCTTCACGGCAGGTTCACCCCAACCGTGCTCTTCGCCGTGGTCGCGGTGTTGCAGCCAGAAGGAGCCAGCATTGATGGCATCCACCACTTGCTGGGGCGTGCCACCCGTCCAGCCGCCCATTTGGCTCGGCGAATCGGGAATGTAACCCAATCCATTGGGGCCGAAGTAGCTGGTCACCATATAAGTGTTCTGGTTCGACGACCAACTGCTGCCAGGCGTACCGCTGTAGATGCAGTTGATACGGTTGGGTGTGTAGTCATGGAGACGGAAATAACCGCCGACCACCTCGGAGCAAATCTGGAACCAACGCTCGGTCTGCCAACCCAATGCCGTGATAGGACTGGTGTAGAAACTCGGGTCCATGTTGGGGTTGGTGTATTCGTATTCAATCTGTTTGCCGACGAAAACGGGCAGTTGTGCAGGCGTTTCGGCAATCAGGCGCGAGAAAGTCATATCGGGCAGGTTGTCGTTGCCCACCACATCAGCATAACCGTTGTCAGTGATGCAGCTACCATAAGGGTGCGGGGCAGTCTCGGCAGGGATGTATTGACCCATGTTGGTGCCGTGGTCGCCCAACAAGCAGACTGCCACAGGGGCAATCTCCCAGGTGTTGTAAGCGTTGTGGAACCATGTCTTCATTTGTGCCGTGCTGTTGGCGGGCATTTCGTCGAGGCGGTAGACCTCGGTGAGGATGCCTTGACGACGACGGTAGTCTTTCAGCTGGTTGGCATACTCGGCCCAAGCGTCGTTATTGGGCGTGATGATGAGGTACTCGGCACCGTCGGCACCGTCACGCAGCCATTGTTGCATACGGGCTTCATAATCGATGACGGGCAGTTGGTCGTAGTTGGCCAACTCCGCAGCGAGGATGGGATCCCAATAGGGTGAACGCAGACGGTCTTCGCCGAAGTGTCCGTTGCCACCTTCGAAGGTCACTGAAAGCTCGATGTTGGTGTAGATGACGAGGTCTTTGGTGACGGGGTTGTACTGGAAAGGCGTGATGGCCACGGTGACAGCGTCAACGCCACGGATGTAGGTGTTACCCATCACGAAAGGCTCGGCGGGGTAGAAGGCGTTCTTGCTGTAGACGACGGCATCCTTCACATAGTTCATGTCAGGCTCCTCGTTCTCCGACTGGATGCGGAGGGCAGGGGCGATGTTGACGTTGTGGAGGGTTTCGGTCTCAAAGCTCACCACGTGGAGCGTGGCGGTGGCACCGTGCGGGATGGCCATCATGCGGCTCTCGGCGGGCAGGTTGGGCATACCCGCGTCGTTGGGCAACGAAACGGCAGGAATACTTACCTCACTCATCTCCTCACCACGATAGGTGAGTTGGTTGAGGGTGACTTGTCCCACGTTGTAACTGATGTGCAGACCGTCGCGGGTCTTCTCCGTCAGGTTGAAGCCTTGCTTCCCCTTGACGGGATAGTCGAAGGTTTGTGCCAATGCGGAAGCACCCGTTAAAGCAAGCACTCCGATGGCTAAAACGGTTAATAGAATTTTCTTCATAGTATTTGGATTTAGAGATTAATCGTATTCTCCCCACCTCATGCAAGCGCCCTTCAACTGCTTCTTCAAGGGGAACAGGATGGTGATTCTTGCTGTGGCGTCGGTGTTGAGGCGGTAGCTGAGCAGATAAGGGTCGATGTAGCTCGCGCCAATCACGTTCTGCGAATCGCCATGGATTTCCTCGTTGGTGAACGAGTTGACAATAGTCGAATGGTAAGAGGCGTCGGCTTTGATGAGGAAATAGTAGTTGCTGAAGTTGATTCTAAATAGCACACCCACGCCTGCGACGAGACCCACATTCCAGGGACGCATGTTCTGTGCGGTCATCTCAACGGTGTCGATGGTAGCACCTGTTTCGCTATAGTGTTGGTCGGGAGTGCCATAGTTCAATATCTCCTTCTTTTGCCAGATCTCTTTGCCCGACAGTGGCAAGGAAGCTCTCAACGCAGCATAGACAAAAGGCCTGATATTGCCTTGTCCCATATAATAGGTAACCGGTATCTGGACATTCACTTCTTGATAGGTGACGTCAAGTTGGCGGTAAAAGTCCTTGTTGTGTTCTGGACCCGAGCCCAAGCTCACGGGGAAGTTGAGCACTTCGTAGTTGAGATGGGTGTTGCGCATGGCGTAAAGGCCTTCAATACCAACGCTGAGGTTGCTTTGCAGCTTGCGCTCCAGGGTAAGGCCGCCCACAATACCGAAGTTGAGGGGGTGGTGGTACTGGGTCTTCGTGCCGCCTATGTGCAGCCACTGTGTCATGGTGGCGCCACCAATGAGGCCGATGTTGTATTTGGCTTCGTTGGAATAAAACTGTGAACGGGTTGAAGGAAGTGCTTTGTTGTATTGGGCTTGAACCGTGGTGCCAATGAGTAAGGCGGCCAAAATCAGGAAATATGCTTTTTTCATTGCTGTAGGTGTCTTGGATTAATAGTTGAATTCGCCGACATGCACATCTTTGGTGTTCTTGATGACGAGAGCGTCGCCTGAGTTGGGCAGGTAGCCGAAACGCAGCAGTTGCTCAAGCGTGGAGCCTTCCTTGTAATACTTCATCGTCTCGATACCCCAACGCAGATCCTTAATGACGGGCTGCACAATGGTGTCAACTCTGTGGTTGACTGTGTCGGTCACTACCGTGATTTCTTCAGCCATCCTGCCAGAGATGATGACGGCATTCAGCGGCTGCGTCATGGAACTGATTCTGCGGATTTCATAGAAATAGGCCGTGAAATACGGGTCAGTGCCCATGATGTAGACGGTCTGGAAGTCATCTCGGGTGTAATTACCGTTCTTGAAATAGGACGGTGCGATGGTGTCGTTGGTGAAATGCCCGATGTTGTCCTTGATGAGATGATACGTGGTGTCGTTGCTCGAGTATTCGCAGAAATAACCACCATATTCGGGGTGTTCGGGGTCACCGTGAGGGGCCTTGAACTCGATTTGGGCGATACCCATGTGCTGTTCAGTGAAATTGAAGTAAGCCGTATATGCCAACGGGCCCAACTCAATCATGTAGGCACTGTTCTCTCCAATCACTTTCTTATAAAGGTCAAGGCAGTCTGCTTTATAACTGCCTTCAATCTTGGGCGGCTCGTCGCCGTAGTGTAGGTATTCATTACCAAAAGCCTCAAGCAGACGCTGTGGCATAAACTCGTTGATGTTCGGGATGTGTTGGTGGCCGTAAAACACGGTCTCGTTGTTCTCCGGGTCGTTTTTCAGGCAGGAAGTGAACAGGGTCATGCCAGCGAGGAAAAGGACGACTTGAAAAAGGTGTTTTTTCATATAATGACGGTCAGTTGAGGTTTTCCAAAATTGCTTAAATATAGAACTTGCAAATGTAATGATTTATTTTATTCATCCAAATTTTGCCGCTGTTTTTTATTCTTTTTTGTAATTCTTTGATTTTTAATTTGTTATGATAATTTTCTTAGTGATGACGCTGCCGTTGTAGTTGAAAACAAAGAGGTAGATGCCGCTCTTTTGGCTGCTTAAGTTGTAGGAAAGCCTGCTTTTTGGCGTGGCCGCGAAGTTGAATTGGTCGATGGTTTGGCCTTGCATGTCGTAGACGGTGGCGTTCACGAGGCCGTCCATTTCGCCGAAGCAGATGCTCATCGTTCCCTTGTTAGGATTGGGCATGATTTCGATTTCGGGTTGCACGACTTGGTCGTCGGTGCCGTAGAACGAGCAGATAAACCAGTAACGTTGTGTCGCGCCTTGTGGGTTGCAGTGGTTGTAAGCCGTGGCGCGGAGCCAGATGGTGTCCGCCACATAGTTGAGCACATACATCTTGCAGGTCTTGCCGATAGGCGTAGTGGTGTTGTCGGGCTCGAGAAGCCATCTGACTTCTGGGTTCTCAAATCTCCAACTGACGGAATCCCATTGGCAGGCAGAGTTGTGGTCGCGGAAGGTGAAGTCATAGCTGTTGATTTGGAACTCTGTGGCCGTGACGACCCAGTGGGGGAATACGTTCTCGGGGTCGACGGGGTAGATGTCGGTGGGGTTGGGGGAGTAGTCGAGCGCCAAATCGAGGTAGATGGTGCTGTCGCAGCCCAACGGGGTGGGATAGGAGTGAGAATAAATTCCCGATTCAGTGTAGGTGTTGCTTAACCATTCGTAGCTGTCACATCCTGTGGCGTGGGTAGTGGCGCCTTCGATGTTGCCCGACACGGAAAGGTGGCAGACCACGACGCTGTCGCAACCGTCATAGGTGTTGTAGTAGCGTGTGAAGTCGCCGCTTTCTTCATAAACAGTGCCGTCCCAGGTGAAAGGACCACAGAGGATGGTGTCGAACTCATAATGTTGGTTCTGGCCCATGGTAAGGTGAAGCGTGGCAATGCTGTCGCAACCGCCTGCCGTGGTGTAAGTCCATGGGTAGACACCTTCTTGGTCGTAGGTGCGTCCGTCCCAGGTGTAGCTACCACTACATTCGTGGTGGTCGAAGTCGTAGGTGACTTGGTCGGCCACAGTGAGTGTCAGCGTGACGATGCTGTCGCAGCCTTGGGTCGTTTGCCACTCTTGGACGCGTTCGTAGGTCCCTGGACCGTCATACTCGAAACTGAACCCGTAGTCATCGTAAACGCTGGGAGTGCCTTGCCAGCAGCGGCTATCGGTAATCGGGACATGGTAGTTGGGCCTTGCAGTGATATAGACCAAAAGGCTGTCCTTACATTCAGGGTTGACGGGGTTGTCCTGCAAGCGGCCAAGGATGGTGTCGTTATTGATCAACACATTGTTGAAACCGTAGCCAGAATACAGCTCGCCAGCACAAATCTCGTCGCTTTCGGTGACGTATTGTTGCGTCAGGTCGATGTAAAAGTTCAAAGTGTCGGAATTGGCCGAAGCACAGCCAGAAGCGTCAGTGTCGACGTAGAGCGAGGCCTCATAAATCCGCTTGTCGTGATAGGTGTGTGTCACGGGATTTTGTGTGCTGGTGGTGCCGTCGCCAAAATCCCACAACAGATCGTATTCCTGATAGTTGACTTCGGCAGAGAAGGTCACAGGTTGGTCAACGCAATAGGGGAAAACCTCATTGGCTTGCACTTGTATGTCGTTGATGTTCAAGTTGGTGCTCAAGTCGATGGCGTTTGAGCCCACCAGATAAGCATAACCTTTGGCGTCGCCGAAACCGTACACATGGGCGTTGAAGCCGTTGACGCATGAGATGTGGTGTACGCCATGCGAGATGTTCTGACGGGCAAAGCTGTAGTCTCGGTTGCCGGCTACGCTGCTGAACAAAAGAGGTGACAGCAATTCGTCATCGAAGTACACCTTATCAATGTCATCAGTCCTGACAATGATGTTGACACTATGGACGGTAATGTTGATGCTGCTGTTGTCGAAAGTGGAGAAGGTCACGTCGTCAATGCGTTGCTCCACAGGGGCAATCCATACCATGGATGGGTCGCCAAGTCCGCCGAGGGGGTTTTGGTCACGGCTGGAGTTGTTGTAGAGATAGACCGCACTGGGTTGGGTGGCCTGAAGGAAGCAGGAATGGACCGACTCCAACATGTCGAAAGTATAGGACTCGCCCGCGTTCAAGGTGGTCAGCAACTCGCCGTTTTTGGTAATTTGGTTGTCGTTGGCGCTGGAGGTAATCTTGATGAAGTCGCGGTTGCGGTTTAAGGAGCTGGTCACGACGAAACTCTTTCCCCACGAGCGCAGCGGCATGGCTTGTTCAAACACTTGGTCGAAGCCATTGGTGATGGTGTAGGGGACGGTGGTGAGGTTGTTGCCATTGAAGACAGCGATTTTCTTGCAGTCGTTGGCCCACACGTGTGTTCCGCTCAAGTCGCGGTCAGAACTCGTATAAAGCGATCTCACTTGATAGGTCTCACCCGCATTTAACGTGACGGAGAAGGGCTGTCCGGCCGTATGTCCTCCAAGGGTGTTCACCTTAGGATTGATTTCAATTTCCGTGTTGTCTTCGGTCGCGACGATGAGGAAAGCCGAGGTTTCGTTTGCATAGGTGTCGTCGCCACCGATTCTGGACTGGTCGTAGGATTGGATGATGTATTCGTCGCCCAAACTTTCAATAGGCAATACAAACGAAGCATCGAAGGATACGTAGGCGATGTTGGTGCAATACACGGAGATGGTGTCGTTGGCCACGACTTTGATGGCCTTGTTCGAGACGGTCTCGTTGTTGCTGCCGTTATGGTAGCCTTGTGCCTCTGGGATGTCGACCGTGGTGATGCTGTTGGCCCTTACTGTAAAACTCTGCTCCCATCCGGTGAGAGGGTTGGTGACGGTACCCGAGCAGTCGCGTTTCGCGCTGATGAGCACTTGGTTGGTGATCCAGCCTCCTCCGAGGGAATGGTCCCTGAAGCCGTTGTGCATGAACGAGAGCCAAAACTCCTTGCCTTGTGTAGAGGTGTTCTGCGCGAATGTGGTTGGCAGACCCAAACACATCATAAAAGACAATATGGCCAATATTCGTAATCGCTTCATGTTAGTCGTAGATTTACTTATTAATATAAATAGGTGTAGGGACATGCCGTGGCATGCCCCTACACGTCAATTCGCTTATCGTCTGACGACGACTTTCTTCGCGACGGTGCCTTCCTTGCCGGTAGCCACGAAGAAGTAGATGCCATCGGCGCGGTGCTTCATGTCGTAAAGCATGGTCTCGGGACCGCCGATGCTGTAGGTCGTGAGGTTGTCGATGAGAGTGCCTCTCATGTCGTACACCTTCAGGTCAATCTTGCCAGTGAGTTTCTCGAAGTTGAGCGTCATCGTGCCGTTGTTGGGGTTGGGAATGACATTGAAATCGGCAGTGGTGACGGGCTCTTCGTCGACGCCGTAGAACGAGCAGACGAACCAGTAACGTTGGCTTCTGCCTTCCGGTGCGCATCTGTTGTAGACGGTAGCATTCAACCAAACGGTGTCTTCGATGTAGTTCAGGACGTACATCTTGCAGGTCTTTCCTGGAGGAGTGGAGCCTTGGTCAGGCTCAAGGAACCACTGGATATTGGGGGTTTCGAAAGCCCATGTGATGGAATCCCAATGGCAGGTGGCAGGATGTGCGGCTTCCCAAACGCTGAAGTCGTAGGAGTTGATTTGGAACTCGGTGGCCGTGATGACCCAGTGTGGCGTGGCGTTATTGGCGTCCACAGGATAGACTTCAGACGGGCTGGGCGTGTATTCGAATTGAACGTGCATGGCGACGATACTATCGCAGTCTGCCGCGTTCTTGTAGGTGCGGTAGTAGGTGCCGCTCAAGTCGTATTCCAAATCCTCATGGTCGGTCGCGATGATTTCATGTCCCATCGGATCCCAATAGTAACTGTCGCAGTTTTCTGCATCCGAAACGGTGAACTCGGTCTCGTCGTGGTCGTTGATGGTGAGGTAAAGCGTTACTTCGCTCTCGCAGCCGTAGATGTTGGTGTAGTGGTGCGTGTAGGTGGTGCTGTGTTCAAAGGTCATGTCGACGTTGTATTCGTCGTTCTTCCAGCGGTAGGTGTCGCAGCTGGTGGTCACCACATCGGTGTCATAACTCGGACGCAGCTCAAGGTTGAGGACGAGGGTGCTGTCGCATGAACCTTCAAAGTGTAAAGTGTCGTAGTATACACCTGTTTCGTAGTAGGTGTGGCCGTTGGAAGGCCAGGTGTATTCTGTGGCGCAAATCGACACATTATAGTTCTTGGAGTTGTATTCCGACTCGTTGACTTGGATGATGTAAATGCTGTCGCAGCCAGCCACGGTCTCGTAAGTGAAGGTGTATGGTTCGGTTCTGGGCTGTAGATATTGTCCGTCGAAGAGGAAACCAGGTCCGCCCTCGCAGGTCGATTCGATGGGGTAGAAGGTGTAACTTGGGTCTTCCACGAGGTTGAGCCTGATGACGCTGTCGCAACCGTGCACCGTTTCCAAAGTGTGGTAGTAGATACCTGCGCTATTGAGCTCTTCACCATAGAAGGAGTATGTTTCGCCTTGGCAGTAGTGTCTGGTGATGGGCGTCTCGTAGGTCTCGTGGTAGGTGAGGTGCAGATGGATGGTGCTGTCGCAGCCGTATTGCGATTCGATGGTGTGGTCGTAGGTGCCTTCTTGCGAAAGTTCCTCGCCGAAGAAGTTGTAAGTGTCATCGGGGCAGATGCTGACGTTGAGGTTCGACTCCACGTTAGGATGCACCGTGACGCTGACGCTGACATTCTGGTTCGAAAGGCCATCACTGACTTGGCAGGTGTAGGTGGTGGTGCCGAGAGGCGGCGTGGCCACAGGGTTCTGGATGTTCGGGTTGTTCAAGGTGTTGGCTGGAGTCCAACTGAAGGTGTAGTTGCCCGTGCCGCCAGCAGGTTGGGCATGCAGTGTGGTTGACTCGCCTTCGCAGAGTTCGTTTTGGTCGGCGGTGGCGGTGGCGGTCATGTTGGAGCCTTCGATGGCCACCGTGACTTGTGTCGAACCGGTGCAGTTGCCTTGCGGGTTGGTGACGGTGCAGGTGAAGGTCGTCGTTTCAAACAGCTGCACGGTCTGTGTCGTCTGGTTGTTCGGGTTGACCACCTTGTTGGCAGGCTCCCAGTGGAAATTGAATGAACCTTGTGAACCAGCATTGCAGGTCAGGGTGGCGGTGCCGCCGTAGATGATAGTAGTCGGGTTGGCCGTGGCGGTAGGTGTAGGTGCAGCATTGACGGGTACGGCCTGCGTCCTTGAGTCGGAGCAAGAACCGCTGGTCTGTACGGTGTGCGTCACTTGGTAGGTGCCTGCTTGGGCGTAGGTGTGGCTCACAGTCTGTCCTTGTCCGGTCTGGCCATCGCCGAAGTTCCATTGGTAACTTGTGATGGGGTTGCCTGGTGATGAATTTGCCGTGCTGGTGAATTGTGTGGCGCTGCCTTGGCAGACGGTCGTGTAGGTGAAGTTGCACGAAGGCGCGGCATACACGGGTACGCTTTGCGTTTTTTGGCTGGTGCAATGTCCGCCTGTCGACACGGTAAGGGTCACTTGATAAGTACCAGCGGAGGCGTAGGTGTGGGTCACGTTTTGTCCCGAGCCGTTTTGTCCGTCACCGAAGTTCCATTGGTAACTGCTGATGTTCTGTCCCGAGGGGTTGGTAGTTGAAGTGCTGGTAAAGCTGGTAGTGTTGCCCACGCAAACGGAGGTGTAAGTGAAATTGGCCGTGGGCATGGGATAGATGACCACATCGGTAGTGGCGCTATTGGTCTGGCTACCCACAGCGATGGTGCAGGTGTAAGTGCCAGCCATGGCCATGGTGCAGTTTGGACGGGTGGGGTTCTGTTGGTTCGAGCTGAAGTTGCCGGGACCAGTCCAGCTGTAGGAAGCACCCGCTTGACCGTTGGCAGTCAGGTAGATGGTCTCACCTACGCAATACGGGCCGGTGTTGTCGACCAAAGGAGGCAGAATGCCGCAGTTGGTGGTGCCGGTACCAATGTTTGAGAATGAGATGTTACACGTTTGGTTTGAGTAGTTAGTGATGAGCAGGATGTAATACTGTCCAGATTGGGCATTGTTGATGTAGCAGTTTTCAGTGGGATTTGCACTATAACTACAATCAACCATATTGCTGCACGACAATTGGCTACACGCGGTATTGATGTCTGAGAACGGTCCCCAACAGTCAAAGTCAATGTCAACACTTGGTGTACTGTACATGTAGATGTTCAAGTTGCCAGGTTGGTCGATCTGCATATAATAGAAGGCTGGGTTGGGGGTCGTAGAAAGACAACCCGTACTGTAACCGGTCGGGCGGACGAAGCCAGAGCAATAATAGGGTGGCGTTGATGAGCCTAAATTGCCAGCATTGGTACTTGCGGGGAATTGGTACAAGCCATTGTCGGTGCAGAAGGGATCGGCGCCTTCGCAGGTGCTGTTGTCGCGATTGCGTAACTGGCGATGGAAGTCTTCATTGATGGCTATAAAAGTAGGGTCATCAAGCAAATAACGCCATCTCACAAAAAGTTCGCCTCGCTCAGTCTTGTCCAAATTGGAGAAACTAATCCATTTTTCGTAGAGGCTCTCGAGGAAGTTGTCAAAATCGGAGTTGGCATTTGAATCCTCGCATTGATAATCTTCCGCAACAAAAATATCAATTTTACCTTCTTCATCACTGAGCGCGTATGAAAAAAACTCGCTTTCCTGAATGGAATGAAGGAGAAATACACGTTCTTCGATGGTGCCGAGGTTGTGGAAGTTGTAATCGGTCAGTTTGATTGGCCTTGGTTGTTGCGCAAACTGCTTCAACGGAAGGACCGCCAATAGCATCGCAATCAAGATGGTTTTGGTGAATTTGCTCATAACGATGATATGTTGATTATTTCTTATTTTAATTTCATTGTTTAACGACCACTTTCTTGGCCACTGTCCCTGCTCGCGACGTGGCTACAAAGAAGTAGATGCCTCCTGCTCGGTCTGCCATGTTGTAAGTCATGGAGTTAGGACCGTTATAGGTTTCAAATTGGTCGACGAGAGTGCCCTTCATGTCGTACACTTTCATGTCGACTTTGCCGCTAAGATTCTCGAAGAAGAGGGTCATCTGTCCGTTGTTAGGGTTGGGGATGACGCTGAAGTCGAAGGCTTTCGAACCTGTCGAAGAGCCGTGGTCTTCAATGCCATAGAACGAGCAGATGAACCAATAACGTTGCAACCTGCCTTGCGGTGCGCACCTGTTATAGACTTTGATGTCGACCCAAACGGTGTCCTCGACAAGGTTCAGCACATAGATTCTGCACTTCACGCCAGGAGGTGTGGTGGTCTCGTCAGGTTCGAGCATCCATTGAACAGTGGGGTCTTCGAAGTTCCATGTGATGGAGTCCCAATAGCAGAAGGGGTTAGTGTCCCATAAGGTGAACTCGTAGCTGTTGATTTGGAACTCGGTGGCCGTGACGACCCAGTGCGGGAAGGTGTTTTCGGGGTCGGTGGGGCGTATCTCGATGGGGTCGGGGGTGTAATCGAAATGGACCTTCATGGTGACAAGGCTGTCGCAGCCGTTACGGTTGGCGTAAGTGCGGTGATAGGTGCCAGAAACACTGTATTCGTTGCCCTCATGGTCGGTGGAAAGGATTTCGTGACCCTCGGGATCCCAGAAATAGCTGTCGCAGTTGTCGCTATCCGAAACGGTGAACTCGCTACTTTCTACAGGATAGGCAGAGAGGTGCAGGTGGAGGGTGCTGTCGCAGCCGTGTTGCGTGTGCAGCACGTGATCATATACGCCTGTCTCTGTGAGGATTTGACCGTAGAAGTTGTAAGACCCGTTCGAGCAGATAGATTCATACAAATCGGTGTCCAAGTTGGGATGCACCATGATGGTCACGCTGACTTCTTGGTTGGTCAAGCCATCGCTGACGGTGCAGTGGAAGGTGGTCTCACCCAAGGGTGGTGTGGCCACAGGGTTTTGTGCCGTTGCGCTGTTGAGCAAGTTGGCAGGTGACCAGTTGTAAGTGTAATTGCCTGTGCCAGCGACAGGTATGGCGTGGAGTGTCGTCGAACTGTTCTCGCATATTTCATATTGGTCGGCGGTGGCACTGGCGGTCAGGTCGGAGCCAGCCATGTTGACGGTGACTTGTACCGTGCCAGAGCAGTCGCCTTCAGTGTTGGTCACGGTGACGGTGAAGACCACCGACTCTTGGATGGGAACGGTCTGTGTGGTTTGGCTGTTGGGGTTGGTGACCATGTTGGCGGGCTCCCAATGGTAGGAGAACGAGCCTTCTGCACCTGGGTCGACGGTCAAGGTGGAGACGCCGCCGTATTGCACGGAGCTGGGCGTGGCTGTGACGGTGGGGTTAGGCATGGCGAGGACGGTCACGGTCTTTGTGATTTCGTCTTCGCACCTGCGACCTGTCAGCACGACGTGGGTCACTTGGTAGGTGCCTGCTGCGGCATAGGTGTGGGTGGCGTTTTGGGTTTCAGCGGTTTCGCCGTCACCGAAGTCCCACTGGTATCCGGTGATGTCGTGCCCCGCTGGGGCGGTGGTGGCAGTGCTGGTGAATTCGGTGGTTTCGCCTTCGCAAACCGTGGTGAAATCGAAGTCGGCGACAGGCTCAGCAAACACAATGACCTCGGTGGAACCAGAGGTGGTTTGGCCATCTACCATGGTGACACAGGTATAGGTGCCGCCCATCTCGTAGGTACAGTTGGGAATGGTGGGGTTCTGGACAGTGGAACTGAAGTTGTTGGGACCAGTCCAGCTGTAGGTGGCACCCGCTTGTGAGTTGACAAACAGGTTGATGGTTTCGCCTACGCAATACGGGCCGCCGTTAGTGGCAATGCCAGGCAAGATGCCGCAGTCGGTAGTGCCAGGGCCGGAGCCTTCGGTCTTGGTGAAAGTGATGACGCAAGGCTCACGCGAGAAGTTGGTAATCATCAGGATGTAATACTCTCCTACTTCTGGAACGTGATAGTTGACAGTGCCATGACTGGTTTGACCTGATTGACCATGATAGTGCTCTCCGTCAAGATAACCCAAAAAGATGTCTTCAGAATAATAGGCGGAATAGCTACAGTCGATGATTTTGTCGCCAGTTAATTGGGCTACGCAAGGTGATGTTGGATCGGTGAAAGGGCCCCACATGCAGAAATCAATGTCTCTTTCTTCACTTGTAGTTGGGTCACGGCCTTCCATGTGGATGATGAACTGCCCCGACGTGTTAATCCTCATGTGGTACCAGGAAGGATTGTAGGAACTGCCGATACAGCCATCGTCAAAATCCACGCCTTCAAGCTGATTGGCTGTTTGAGACGTGTTGGCAGCATTGAACTGAATGACATCGGAGGTGCAGAACGGGTCGGAATCCACGCAATGGTTGTTTTCGGTCATGGCTCTGCTGAAGGCAATGTCCATGGTGATGGACGTGAAAAACGAGGGCGTGACGCTGGACTTCCACTGGGTCACGAGGTCGTCGAGGTCGAACTTGTCAATCAACCTGAAATCGGCGTAAGTGTTGTTGTAGAACATCTCGAACGTGTCGAAGAAGTTGCTGTCAAAACGCTCTTCGCTCGGGGTGACATCGAACAATCCATATTCGTCTTCCGCATGTATCAAGAACCTGTTGTCGAGTTCGATATGATACAGCAAATATAGCCTGAAGTCGGGGTTGCCGATATCAAAGAAGTTGAGCATGATGCCTTCGTCGGCATATTGTCTGTAGGGGGTCTGTCCGATGCTTTTCATCGGAATCAAAACCATCAACAAGACGGCGGCTAATAATGTTCCAATTCTTTTCATATTGTTTCCTTTTAGGCGGTTTTCTTTGGTTGTTTATCGGATGACGTTCACGCGCTTCAAGGCGGTGCCGTTTTCAGTGTGGATGCGGACGAGGTAGGTGCCGGCACCAAACAGACTCATATTGAGCATGGTGTGGTCGCCATCGACCTCTTCATCAAGGACGATTTGTCCCAGTGTATTGCTTACGGTGATGCGCCTCATGGCTTCCGCCTCAATGGTGATGTTACCGTTGGTCGGGTTGGGGAAGAGGTTGGCTTTTATGCTGTGTTCGTCCACGTCGGTGGAATTTCTCACCGTGACGTTCAGTTCGTTCAGCACTTCGCCGCAGCTGTTCGACTCGTAGGCGTGTACCATGACCTCGCCCTTGTAGTTGTCACTCCAAACGATGGTGGCAGTGTAACCGGTAATGTGTTCGATGGTACCAGCCTCGGGCGGCTCTATGCTCCAGACGCAGGTGGCATTGTCGGTGCTTTGTGCCAAAGTGTAGGTGCTCGTAGGCGTGTACAGCACGTCAAGGTCGTCGTCGCCATCAATGGTGCCAGCCTCAGGCGAGTAGAGGATGAGGACATTCAGTGTGAGAATACTATCGCAACCGTGGATGGTTTGGTATTCACCCAAGAGGTAATCCCCTGATTCCGTATAGGTAACGCCTTCCCATTCGAAACTGTCGCAGCCCATACCTGCGGTGGCGATATGGTAGGACGGGTAGATGTTGAGCTCCATGGTTACGATGGAGTCGCAGCCGTGGATAGAAGTGAAGGTGTTCTCGTAAATGCCAGACGTGTTGTAGGTCATGCCGTTCCACTCGTAGCTGTCGCAAGCGTCAACCGAGAGGTTCATCTCGTAGGCTTCGATGAGGGTCAGGTGCATGGTGACGATGCTGTCGCAACCGTAGATGCTCTGCAAGGTCTGTTCGTAGTCGCCGTCCTCGGTGTATTCGGTGCCGTTCCAGTTGTAGCTGCCGCAGGCTTCCATGTTGAACTCGGTTTGCTCAATGGGATGGATGCGGAGCAGGAAGTTGTGTTCGGCGTCGCCGCAGCCGTAAGGCGACATGGCCTTGAGCCACAGGTTGACGCTGCCGTTGGCGATGTCTTGCTCGCCAGGCGTGTAGGAGGCTTCGGAGCCGAGAATGTTGTCGAAGCTGCCGTCGCCTTCCGTCTCCCAAGCGACTAATCCGGCCTCGCTGATAGTGGCGGACAGGCTGATGCTCTCGCCTTCGCAAATGTCGCCTTCATCGTCCATCTCAATGCTTGCGGCTTCGTGGAAACGGATGATGACGTCGTCGGTGAGGGTCTCGCCTTGTTCGTTGGTGGCGGTGAGGGACAGGATGACCACCTTGTTGGCCAAGTCTTGCTCGCCAGGGGTGTAAATCGGGTCGATGATGTCGGTTGCGCTGAAGCTGCCGTCGCCCTCGGTGGCCCAAAGCAAGGTCTCATAGCCCACAGCGTTGGCTTCGAGTTGCACAACCTCTTGGCAGCGGTCTTGGTCGGCGCCGGCGTTGCAAGCAAAGTGGATATGCTTGACGGGGAAGAGGATTTCATCAATCCAGGCGTGGTCGTTGCCGCTTGTGCCAGTGGCGTTCTTCTCATAGACCCAGCTGAAGGTGTGCTCGCCTTGCGTCACGGAGAAGACCATCTCGCGCCAGTTGAGTGAGCCTGACCATTCCTGCATCATGTTGCCGTCGATGTAGAAGCGCAGGAAGTCGCCGTTTAACTCGCTGTCAATCTTTCTGTAGAAACGGATTTCGTCGTTGAGGTTCTCCACGTCGTAGTGAATGGTCAGTGTGGAGGTCTCATTGTTGCCGATGGCGCCGGATTGCAGGCAGTAGGCACCAGAGAAGGGCTCAAGGGGACTGACCACCCAAGGATGTTGCGGGTCGTTCTCCCATTCAAAGCCTTCCAAACCTTGCTCGAAGTTAGCGATTTCAAGGCCGACACGATGCACGAAGTTGTGCTCGTCGCTGTAGTTGCCTCCAACGACAGACAGACTCAAACCAGCATCTTCACCTTTGGGCATGGTCGCTGATACGCTGACGGTGTAGGTCACTTCAACGGTTTGGCTCGGGTCGACGGTATGCGTTGTGATGGTGGGATTGCTGATGCTGACGTATTGTGTGGCGGTCGTGCCCAAGGTGGCAATCACCTCGTTGGCTGCCGCGTCGCCGTGGTTGCTATAGTTGAACGTGACTTCGGCGGTCTCGCCTGGGTCGAGGCGACCATTGCCGTTGCCTTTTTCGATGCTGTTGTCGTTGACAATCATGTTGTCGTCGATTTTCAGGACAGGGGCCGCCACGTTGAAGTTGAATTCGGCGTTCCAATGGTGGCTGCCGTCATTCATGTTCAGGCTGAAGGTGAGGCGCGTGTTGTTGGTGATATTGTCAGCCACGGTGATGCCGAACACGTTCTCCAAGTTGGTGCTTTGGTTGGGACTCAAAGCAGGGATTGAGGCGGTGTTGTTGGTAATGGTTACGAGTAGCGGCATGGTGGTGCTTAAGGTGGCTGTGGCCGTGTTGGATGCAATGTCACCAATGTTCTTGATGGTCATGTTGAATGACGAGGTCTCGCCGTATTCGAGTTGGCCGTTACCGTTAGCATCGTTGAGGGTCACATCGGTAAGCGTAAGGTTCGGCTCGCTGATGACAGTGATGGTACCCACATAGCGGCGATAGTCCTGCTTGGTGCCCACGATGGTGATTTGGCTGTTGGAAGGCTGTGCAGGGAAGCTGATGCTTTGGCTGCTGCCCGTAGCAGTGGCCACTGCGAGGATGATGTTGTTTCTCGTCAAGGCGATGACGGCACCGGCGGGAGCGCTCACGTTGATGCTTGTGGTGGTGGCAGTGATTTGTGCAGGGTGGGTGACGGTCATGGTTTGCGGCACCTGGGTGTACAGCGTCAGGAAGGCATCGCAGTGGGCGGTGAACATCTTATGCGTGATGGCCTTGTTATTGGGGTTGCTCGGCCATGAGCTTTGTTGCAGGAAATACTTTCCGGCTACGTTGCCGAAAGCGGGTCTCCAGTTGCCTTCGTAGTTGGCGTAAGGGCCAAAGTCGGGGAGGAACTGCGGGTCATACTGGTCGTACATGCCCCAAGCGTAAGCGTCGTTGACGAAAGAGTAGGAGGTCTGCGTAGGTCCTATGCAACCCACGGCACCAGCGTTCTGGTTGTTGCTGGTGCGGCGCATGAAAGCCTCGATGAGGCACTCGGGGCTGTGGTCGAAGGTGCCGGTCTGGCAGTTGATGGTGTTGACGAAGGTCAATTTGCCCGTGTTGGTCATCTGGGCCACGTTGCTCGTGCTGAAGTCGGGTTCACCCCAGCCTTGGTAGTAGCCGTGGTCGCGGTGCTGCAGCAGCATGGCGCCGTTATTGACCGCATTTACGACCTGTGCAGCAGTGCCGCCCGTCCAGCCACCGAGTTCAGAAGGAGTCTGGGGGATGTAACCCACTCCGTTGGGGCCGAAGTAGTTGACCACCATGGAGGTGTTTTGGTTCGTTGACCAAGTGTTGCCAGGGTTGCCAGAATAGATGGCGTTGATACGGACGGGGTGCTTGCCATGCAAACGCCAGTAGCCGCCCACGGCCTCAGAGCAGATCTGGAACCAACGCTCGGTCTGCCAGCCCAAAGCGGTGATGGGTTGGTCGTAGGTCGAGGCGTTCATGTTGGGGTTGGTGTATTCGTATTCAATCTGCTTGCTCACCATCATCTGGGCTTCGTTGGCGTTGGCGGCCACGAGGCGCGAGAAGGCCATCTCGGGCAGGTTGTCGCCCGTGACGTCGGCATAGCCATTGTCGGTGATACAGTTGCCATAACTCGATGAGTGATAGGTGGTTTCGGCAGGGATGCCTTGACCCATGTTGGTGTTGTGGTCGCCAAGGAGCAGCACCGCAACGGGCGGGATGTCCCAAGTGTTGTAAGCGTTGTGGAAGTAGGTCTTCATCATGGCCGTAGTGGTGCAGCCCATGTCGCTCAAGCTCTTTACCTCGGTGAGGATGCCTTGCTTGATACGGTATTCGGCCAATTGGTTGGCATACTGGCGGAAGCTCTCGTTGTTGGGGATGACGATGAGGTATTCGCAGCCTTCCGGACGGTTGTTCACCCATTCCTGCATACGGGCCTCATAGTCGATGACGGGCAGTTGGTTGTAGTTCGCCAAGTTCTGCATGAGGATGGGGTCCCAATAGGGCGAACGCAGACGGTCTTCACCAAACTCGCCATTGCCGCCGTCGAAGCGGACACCAAATTGCAGGTCGTCGTAGACGCGCAGCTCTTTCGTGACGGGGTTGTACTGGTAGGGTGTCACGGTGACGGCCACGGTCTGCACTCCACGCAAGCTGAACGGCTCGCTGATGCTGACAGGCTGCTCGGGGAAGAAGGCGTTCTTGTTGTAGATACGCGAATCTCTCTCGTAGGTGTCGGGAGTGTCGTCGGTGTCGAATTTAAGCGGCGCGGCGGGCAGCAGGTCGACATTGGCGACGGTGGTCATGCTGCGGTAGCCCATCTCAATATGAGCCGTGGCGCCGTTGGGGATGGCGACGAAGCGGCTGAACGAAGGCAGGTTAGGCTCGCCAGCGTTGGCCGGCAGGCTGATGCCCGTGCCGCCTTGGACGATGTCGCCCGTGTAGCCGTTGTCGGTGATGTTGACGAGGCTCACGGCTTTCAAGGCATGGCGCATCTGAAGGCCCGAGCGAGTGTTGCTTTCTACGGTGAGGCCTTCTCTTTGGGCGTCGTTATTGAAGGTGAAGTCGCGCGTCTGTGCGTTCAAGGCCATGGCCGAAAGCAGCAAGGCAGCGAGGGTAAGGGTGCGGAAAGAGAATTTCATTGGTTATGGTTTTGCTTGTTTGTCCTTTGAAAAAACGCGTAAAAATAGGTATTTTTTTTGAATTATTTCATTATTAGTAAAAAACAAGCTGAATTTTTGATTAAAAAGACAAAGGCAAGCCTTATTGCGAGGCTCGCCTTTGTAAGATGATGATAGGATTATGTTTAGTTTATTTGTAACTTGGCCAGCCGCCCGTCCAGGTGATTTGCTTGGTGAAGGTCGGCGTGTCGGAGTCTTCGTAGTATTCAATGGTGGCGGAGCCATCCCTTATGGGGGTGAGGAGGTATACGAGCATGGACACAAGTTCGTTTTGCCGTTGGGCCTCCAAGATGTAGCCATCGTCGTAACTGACCATCCAGCCGTTGTTGAGGTCTAATTGCACGTTGCCTTTGATTTTCACCTTCAGGCTCTTTCCCAAAGGCGTGATGGCAGCTACGACATAGGCTAAATCACCATCGAATTGTGTGATGTCTTTCACGAGCAGGTTGGACACTTCGCCGCCAGGACCTATCTCTGGGGTTGGAGAGGCTTCGTCGGGATAGATGAATTCGGTCACCAATTCTTGGTGTGCGGCTTGGAACAGCGCGATGTACGACTCAAAGTCGGGGATGTCCACATCAAGGCCGAGTCCAGAATAGTAATTCTTGATGTGACGCCTGATATACACTTGTTCTTGCATCGAAATGTTGTAAAGCAACGTGTCAACCAAAGCCTTGTTGTCGATGGCACCGTTGTCGGCGAAGTCGGTGGAGAGGCTGGTCATGAGCCAAGTCAGTTCGGCAGGAAGGGTGGGGATTGCATTCATTAGGTGGGTGGGCCTTTGCAGGATGACGGAGAAGGCGAGCAGCATGGCATTGAAGTCGCCTTGCGAAGCGATGGACATCTGCTCAAAGCCTTGGTTGAAGTGCTCGGTCACGCCGAGGAAGTCTTGAAACTCGCCCTCGGCTTGTCGCTTGGCATCCGAGAAACTTTTGCCTTCATTGACGAGCGTTTCGATACGGGCCTTGGTGAGGTGCGTCAGCACATTGATGTTGACCGTTTCTTCATTGCTCAAGTCGGCGATGGCTTGCAGCGTGATTTGTGCGTTCGAGAGTTGGCCGATCACTTCGTTGTAGTAGAACCCATTGCCGGAGAGCAGGGCCAAGTTCGATTCCATTTCGATGTTGTTGAGGCTGAAGGAGCCGTCGTCAGAGGTGATGGAAGTGGTGAACGATTTGCCGGTTTGTCCGAGGTTTTCGTTGAGTTCGTTGACGGTGATGGTGGTGCCGGTCACGAAGGGACCTTTTTGCACCTTGCCGGAAAATGAGAAGATGCCGCCCGTATTCTCTTTAGTGCAAGAGGAGAGGGCCAACATCCCGATGAGTGTAAGACTTAAAGCTAAAATCTTTGTTTTCATACGATTATGTTTTATGGTTGCTGTTTTTCGATGTCATCATTCCTTCACCACCTTGCGGATACATTTTCTCCCTTCCTCATCCATTACCCGCACGAAATAAACGCCCGTAGGCAAGTTGGCAATGTTGATTTGTAACGTTTCACCCTGGCCTTGAGTGGTGGCCACGCATTGTCCGAGTGTGTTGAGGACTTCGGCTTGTTTGAGGGCTTTGCCCGTGATGATGACAAGGCCCGTGGTGGGGTTGGGGTGGATGGTGGCGAAGGCTTGTTCCGTTGGATGTTCTTCCACGTCGTAGTCGGGCATGGGTGTGTTGGCGTAATGGATTTCGATGCGTCTGACATCAGTTTGGCATAGCTCTTTGTTCTGTCTATTGAGATGGTTTTCGGAATATACATGAAAGTCTGATACCCAAGTGCCTTCCACCCAATCATCCTCATTCCACTTTTCGAAAAAGACCGCTGTAGGATAACCATCTTCATTCAATTCATAGACAGCGCGGTTGGCATCAACAAAAGTTTCTTCTTGCCATCGCATCAGTTTCGCGACGGTCAGATGTCCGTTATCGTTATAGCCATTGATTACCATCTTGACATTCTCCCATGATTCGTTTTCCCATTTTTGTGTAAGCACACTTGTGCAATGGTTTTGCTCGTCATAGGAATAAGTAATAAGGGTGCTGTTGTGAAAAGCACCGTCATTATATGTCTCTGTCATGAGGTTGAGTAGATTATCGGTTGTGGAATAGGTTTGCGTTTCGCGTTTCACAGGTTTCCATAGATTGTTGTCGAGTTTTTCGGTGGTAATCACTTTTTCTTGGTCGGTGTATTTGTAGTGAACGGTCAATGTGTGTACGCGCTCGGCATTGAAAGATTCCTTGGTCTCCAGCCTATCATGCTTATCATAATGGAAACTTGTGCTGTCGGCAAAAGCCCACTGCTTATGTGCGGAATTGACATATTTTGTTTGGGATTTGATCAGATTATGTTGAAACACGTTTTCTGTCTTATACTGTACACCAGGACCAGAGCAGTCGTATCCAGTATATTCGGTGTGTGTCGTGTTGTGGTTCATGTCATACGAATAATGGTAGCCACGATAGATGCAATCGTCGTCAAGGGTCACTCCGTTAGACATGGCCTCTAGGAGGCCGTTAGCGTCGTATGTGCATTGGAAGTTCCACACGCCACCATAGTACCATTGGGGATTGGTGCTCATGTCAAAATAGATTGTGGCGGAGTCGGGTTGGCAAACTTGGGTTGCTTGTGACTTTGCAGACAAGGATACGCATAAGAATACGAAACAGATGATTAGTGCTTTTTTCATGGCTTTATCAACTTTAATGGTTGATTATGTTTAACGGCAAAAGTACTATAAACCTCAACATGAAAACACTTTGTCAAGAGGTATACAGGCTTTGTCTATCATGTTTGAAGTTTTTTGATTTATACAACATTGATAACCAATATGATAAAAAACTATCAGATTTGGGTTTGTCTATCTGTTTTCATGACGAGAAACCAGGCTTTCATGCTGGCAAAGATAATAAAAAACATAAAAAAACGCAAAAGCCCCTTTCGAGGCTTATTGCGTTTGTTTGTTGGGTCAGAAATGTAACGTTGCCTTATTTCACCACCAGTTTGAATCCTACGCCGTGTACGTTCTGAATGTCGACGTTCGGGTCGTCCTTGAAGTATTTGCGGAGCTTGGTGATGTAAACATCCATCGAACGGGCATTGAGGTAGTTCTCCTCTTCCCAGATTTGTTGTAAGGCTTTGGCGCGCTCCAAGGTGTTGCCCATGTTTTCACAGAGCATCAGCAGCAAGTCGGCTTCCTTCGAAGTCAGTTTCTTCGTTTCCTTGCCGTTGGTCAGCAAATGGCGCGGCGCATCGAACGTGTAACTGCCCAGATAATACAAAGAAGGCTGTGCTTTTACCT
>Ga0310786_10000842_pt1 | contig 49184 bp, 62 predicted proteins | sample AusTroGonzalo_MG_FD_203881 | JGI IMG/M metagenome (GOLD analysis project Ga0310786, IMG submission 203881) | Bovine rumen microbial communities from tropical cattle in Woodstock, Queensland, Australia - Gonzalo_03 (v2) (version 2) | ecosystem: Host-associated > Mammals > Digestive system >...
ATGTTTGACCTCCTAGCATGGTGCGAATTCGTATACGTTCAGGTTGCAGTCGGGCATTGAGTTCACGAGCTCCTCTGCCTCATGCACTGATGAGAGCGGTGCTATCCCGTTCTTCTCCAGCCAGTCGTTGATGGCGGATAGGACATTCTCGTAGGACGTTTGGTATTGGTCTCCGTTGTCGGATATGCATGAGTATTTGTTGCCCTTTTGGATTTCGCCCCATACGTAGTAGCGTTCGTCGAAGAACAGTCCTGCCGTATCCGTGTTCACATACACCTCGCAACCGCATTCCTCCGCTAGGGTCACCTGCTCAAGCAGGGGGAAGAAGCGCCTTAGCAGTTCGGTGAAGGCCTCGTGGCATGGCCCCCATGCCGTCTCGAAGCGGACATCGAGGACATCGTACCCACGTTCTTGCTTGAGTTCGGGTTCGTCTGTATACCAGCCTCTACGGCAGTCGGTCGCGTCGATTTCCTCGGGCGTGAATCCAGCCTCAAGGAAGGTTTGGTAGACGGGGTTGTGTTCTTGGATTTTGGCCACCGCCTCCGCTTTGAGAATGAGGGCTTTGAGCCTCTCGCATTCGGCCTTTGGGCCGTAGACGTACATCGTGTTGTAGCACCAGTTTGGCATATGTGTTTCTCCTTTCCTGCCTGCTTAGGCACGCTTTGCCCTGTATGTGTGCTTGTTCGTTATTAGGCAATCGTTTCTCGGCTTCTGTAGCCAGCGGATCATGTTATCCGCCTTTTGGTAATTGGCGATTCTCACGCCGACCATTCCGCACGTTTGGATGTCGCTGTACTCGCAGGCCAAGCAATCGCGGAATACCTTGCGAGTCACGGGCTTGTTGTCGATTGTGTACTCGTACTTACTCATGCTCGCCTCCCTGCTTAAGCATCTTGTCGATGATGTTCTCGGATTCCCACGCATTGCAGGCTTCGAGGGTTGGGAAGGTTTTGTTGATTTTGATGACGTTCATGCTTGTTCTCCTATGCGGTGTGCCCTGTGAGTGCTTAGGCAGGCCGGGCTATCCTGCCTAAGCGAGTGTCATATGTTCGTTATGCCGTTCGGGTGACTCCTCCGTTCCTCGGCTTGATGCCGATTGTTCCGTGCTCGCTGAAGTCGGGGCAGTCCATGTTGCAGACGTAGCAGTAGGCGTAGCCTTCTCGGATGTCGGCCATGTCCCTAGCCCATTCGGCTTCGTTCCTGCTTACGTAGAGGAGCGAGAGCATGTCGCCCATCGTGGTGTGGCTGAGCTGGGCGTGGTACACGAGGGAGCCAGTCCGCTTTTGGTAGTCGTCTACCGCTTTGCGGTACTCGGGGACGTTGTCAATCCAGTAGAGCACACCATCGAAGATGGCGTTCTGCCTCTCGGAGTAGTTGAGCGTGCCGTCCTCGAATTCGCGGATGACGTGCGGCATGATGCGAAGGGCTTTCATGCGCTTGACCGCTTCGGCTTTCATGCGGTCTTCAAGGGTGGTTGTGTTGGTTGTGTTTGCCATGTTTCGGCCTCCTTTTTCGCTTCCATTATTCGCTCGGTGTTGCCCTATTGCAAGAACGAATTTTGCAATAAGTTTTTATCACCTTGTGATAGTTTGGCATTGTATCGGTGTTGCCCTAGTTTTTGCATACGTCTTCTACCGTTCGCAGGGTGCAGATGGCGAAGTATGCGCCGTTTATGCATGGGCTGACCCAGTCCGCACGCTCCCATGCTTGCTTAAGCAGGTATTTCTCGCTCGGGACTTCGTCGCCGTATTCCTTGGCGATTCCAAGATTCCAGAGCAGGCCCTCCAGAAACTCCTCAAAGTCCTTATAGGGCTTTGGCTTTGGCATGGAATAGAAGCCGTCCTCGTCCTTTTCCTCGACATCGTCGATGTACCAGTACGTCGTCTGTATCCATTCCTGCTTACGCAGCTCATCGTATATCTCCGCGAGCCTGGCGATTGAAACGGGCTTGTCCTCCCCGTTCATGTAGAGTCGGAACTGTCCGCGTTTGGTTTTCCAAACGTAGTTATGGAATCCTAGCGCAGCCTCGGACAAATCATTCATGATTTCGGCTTTGCGCCTTTGCTCAATGGTCGGTTTTCTCATGGGTTCTCTCCTTATGCGTGAGTGCTTGGGTAGGCAAGTGATCGGGCTTCCATATGTGGCAGGAAGTAGCCCTCCGCCTCGATTAGCGCCTCCCTTAAGGGAAGGCATTCAGATTGGTCTCCGTCCTTTTCGTCTTCGAAGAAGGCGATGACGCAACCGCTCGGCAGGGTGACGATTTGGCGGAGCGTGGGGGCTTCTATCTCCCCATCGAAGATGGCTTGGGCGATGTCGAACCACCATCCCATGTCCGCAGTGGGTTGCACATAGTACCTGCCGGAGTGCTCAAGCAGCAGGGCATGGGCTCTATGGCAAGCGTCCTTGAACGCTTGGGTATTCGCTTCGGAAAACATCAGTTTTCACCTCCTTTCGCGTTGAATGCGATTCCCGTTGGGAATGAGTACTCGTTGGAGTAGTAGCAACCGTCCCGTTTGGTGTATTTCCCTACAAGGGAAACGTTGCCTTCTCCGTCCATGATGGCGAGTTTGGACTTGCTTAACCTAAGCAAGAGCTCGTTCTGCTCGGGGGTCAGAATCGCCGTCTTCCCTAAAATTAGGGAAGCGTAGTCCTTGATGAAGGTCATGGTGTCGTTGTGGTTGGGCTCGGGCTTGCTGAAGCGCTCATGCTTCCCCGTGTCCTCGTTCCAGTGCCACGAGTAGGAAGGCTCGGAGCAAAGGCTGATTATGCCGTTATGGGCTAAGCCCATCTCGCAGGTTTGGCTGAGTTTCCGCATGGTCTTGTAGGAACGGCAGACGGGGAACGGATGGCAGATTTCCTTATGCACACCACCTTGGGTGGTGATTCTGAAGTGGAAGACGATTGGCGTAGCCAACGGATCAAGGCCGTTGCGCTTGATTGTCGCGACTAGGTCTGATTGGAAATCAGGGTAGGACATGAAGCCCTTTCGGATGAGGACTTTCCCGTTTACGGGAAGCATGTAGCCAGCCCCGTGGGGGTTGTGCTCAAAGCAGGCTTTGAGTTGGCTGACGGTAGGTGCTTTAGCACCTTGGGGTTTGAAGACGATGACGCACATTGTGTATATACCTCCTATGTATGTGTCAGTGCTTAGGCATTCAGGGTGATTCCGCGGACGTCGGCGGCGTTTGTTCTAAGGAACAAGCCGTTCTTCCGCCAGTAGTTCATCGTAGATGAAGGGACGGTCTTGAAGACTTTGTTCATACAGTAGCATTTGCCGAAGGCAACGTTCTTGATGTGGCTGAAGACATCTAGAACAAGTTCTAGATAGTGGGTTATCCTCTCGGCGTCATTGGTAGACTTACCAATGCGGAGCTCGACCGTCTTGCCCGAGGAGATGAGGGCGCATCCGTCGCTACCGTGGCCAATGCTGAAGCAGGAGAAGGCACGCCAGTCGTCCGCATCGTCGGCAAGACCTTCGATGTAGGTCTTGCAGTTCTCGATTTGGCGCTCCGTCATGAATGAGCACCAGCCCATCTCATCGGCCTTTCTTCCAGAAAGCCTGATGAAGTCCTCTTTGTAGGAGAGCATGAAGTACTGAATCTTGAGAAGATTCATGGCCTGCTGCTTCGGGGTGTCACCAAGAAAGGTCTTGGTGAGGTGGACGTGGAAGCCGACGTTGGCGTAGTTCTCGTCATTGCGGATCAGCTTTAGCTGATTGGTGAGGATGTTCCAATCGAAAGCACGGAGTGCTTTGGGGGTGAAGACGTTGCTGATAATCTCGACCGCCACGGTGCAGTCGCGCTCGACCCTGAACACCTGATTGCGAGGGCTTCTTGAGTTTGCAATCCTTGCAAATTCGGGAGTGCAGGTCATCCCGCCGTTTAGGAAACGGCGAACGTCAGAGCCGTTGGCCTCCATCTCGATTCCGACGCCTTGGACGTTGTCCAAGTCGAAACTCTCGTCCTCGCCGTTGACGACCCTGACGGAACGGGACGTTCCGTGGTAGTCGTGAATCGTCACCTTGCGAGGGGTCGGGGCGTGTTCCTGCTCGATCGAGTGCCTGAGCTGGCAGGAGGGGCAGAGCCTACGGCTTTCGTCACGATACCAGACAGAAGCGTTGCTTCTGATTTCATCGGGGGTAATCAATGCTCCGCATTGGTCGCAAAGGCGGAATCCAAGACGGCGGAGCATGGCCATGATGGTTCTACCATCATCGGAGTCGAGGGTCGCGTAATCCACGTATCCGTTGCAGTCGGAGTCGAACATGAGGAGCGAGGTTACGTAATCATCAGAGATGATTCGGACGTTGTTCGAGGTGATGAAATGGCTTGCCATTCCATGAGCGATGGGGTCTTTCTCCACATCATAGATGTGGGAGGTGATGGTTCCGCCAACGGAGTTGACGTAGACGATGAATCTTTCCATGTCGGTTTTCCTTTCAAGCCTTTAGGCTTAGCCCTTTGGGGCGGTGGTTTTTGACCGCCATAATGATGGAATAGGGCAACACCGATTGCAAAAAGTGATTTTGCGCAGGAGAAATCACGGGGGCATAATGCGGGTGTTTCGGCGGTGTCAAAATTTCCTGCCTGCCTAAACAGGCAAGCATGATCCAGGCGTCTGCGTAGGCACTCGCCATGACTCGCGGACTCTTTGGGGCGCATTCGGCTAGATGAGACATCTAGCGAATGCTACAAAGAGGGTCAAGCCCTCGAAAGAAAGGCCGATTCGGCGCGCATTATCAGTGCATCATGCACTCATCGACTGCAAAGCACTCACGAGGCCAAATAGCATTTCTCTTTGATAAATGCATTTGCGCCACATCCCAACAATCGGAGATTATTGGGATGTGATTTGGGGCGGTTTTCGGGCCGTTTGGGAGCGGTTGGCAAGGTCGGGGTGAAGATGTTCGAGGCAACTCAGCCAGACATTACGGCATCCCATTTCTAATCCCTCGAATCTCGAGGGTTATAAATGCCCAAGGTAATAATCAATGGGGGTTTTGAGCTAATAGCTCAGGGAACTCATTGGGGATTGGTTAAGACAGAAAGGAAGGGTCTCAGCCCCTAATTGCTTAAAAGTTCTTAACCTTTCCTTTTCCAATGGGGAAAGAAAGAAATCAAATGGGGAAACGCTTTTCCTTTGTGCACGGTGCACAATAAATGGGGCTGGATAATGGGATCGGTGACAAAGTCAGGGGGAAACATTATTCGCATGGCATTGAGAGCAAACTCCCAAAACCAGTGTCTTAGGGTTACTATCAAAGATAGTAAATGCATGTTTCGATTCAAGCGAACTGCTCCCAATGGAAAGAAAGCCCGATGTTATCGGACTTTTTCGGCTATTGAGTGGCAAAATGGGTGGCATTATGTGCGTTGCAAGGGGCATTATGCGGAAGGCATGGCATGCCATACGCGCATATGCATAGGCACTCGATAGGCCCCCCTATGCCGGGGAAAAGGGGGAGGGGCGGTCGAAACAAAACAATGTCCCCCCAAACTTTTTTCCCTCCGAAAATGCCCTAGCACTCACCTATTATGACTGCCAAAACCAGTGAATGATTTCTTTCTTTCATATTTAAGTATTCCGCGTGTGCGCACGGGATACGTATTGCTTTCTTTCCTGCTTTCTTAATACTAGAGAGAGCAGTGTATAAGTATTTAAGAGCAATACTATAAGCATAGGTCTAAGAATATAAGCATAAGTAGCAGTACATCTAAGCTTTTAAGCATAATACCTACAGTATTTTCTTTCTTTCCTTCCGGCTTATAGGGCTATAACTCCCTTTATCATTTCCCTCTTTCCGATGCCGAAAAGTCTACGCTTTCATTACGCTGACGCGCCCGCATAGGGCCCGTAGAATGGGGGCATGGCGAAGAACTTGCAGCTATCCGTTTTGACCTCCTACGAGCGCGCCATCGCGAATGGCGACTTTTCCCGTCCGTCCATCGAGGCGGCGGAGGGCAGAAGGACCCGCGCCATAGCCGACGCGATCCTATCCTCCAAGTGCGGGGAGCAGATCGTCTTGGACGACGGCACCGTGGTCGAGCCGACCATCGAGGAGCTTCTCATCGGCAGGGCCATCCAGAAAGAGCTCGAGAGCCCCAAGGGCCTTGAGACCGTGGAGAGGCTCATGAAGATGAGGGGAGAGCTGCAGGAGGGCAGCACCACCGTGAACGTCTCGCTGGTAGACGCCGACCTCGCCAAGAGGGCATTGAGCTGACATGACCCTCGCCGACAGAGAGCTCGCCGGGTACGAGCGCGACTGGACCATCACGTTCCAAGGGCGCGTCTACCCGATGTGGGTGCTGATGGAGAGGCTCCTGTGGATCGTCGACAAGGACTCCAAGAGGGTGCCGTTCCACCTGAACGCGCAGCAGATAGGCCTCTACAAGGAGATCTGCATGCAGAGGCGCTCGGGCAGGCCCGTCAGGCAGGACATACTCAAGTCCCGCCAGATCGGGTACTCCACCTTCATAGCCGGGGCGTTCTTCCTGACCGGGATGTTCACCCCCAACCTCAAGATCGGCGTGGCCGCCGACGTCGAGAAGCACGCGAAGGACATCTTCGCCAAGTACGAGTACTTCTACGACCACCTAGACGACTCCAACCCCATGAAGGCGGAGATCGACGAGTTCGAGCGGACCCACAAAGGGCAGAGGCACAGGGCCTCCTACAAGCCGACCCTCTCCTACGCGAGGGGGCAGACGATGATGGCCACTGCGGCGGGCAACTCCGTCATCGAGGTCATCGTGGCGGGGCAGGGCAGCGGCAGGTCCAACACCTACCACATGCTCCACCTCTCCGAGTGCGCCTTCTTCAAGGACCTCCTCATCACCATGAACGGCCTGCTGGAGACCGTCTCCTCGAAGAACAGGGAATCCTTCATCTTCCTCGAGACGACCGCGAACGGCTTCAACGAGTACAAGTCCCGCTGGGACAAGGATTCGCAGGGCCTCACCTCCTACGGGGCGCTGTTCATGCCTTGGTTCTCGAACCCCGAGTACCGCAACGAGGACTACGACGATCCCAACGCCGTCCCGCCCAAGATGGACCAGTGGTTCCTCGACCGCAAGGAGCGGTTCAACCTCACCTGGTCGCAGATCGTCTGGTACTGGGACAAGTATCAGGACAAGGGCGACCTCGGGCTCACCCTGCAGGAGTACCCGTTCTGCGCGACCGACGCCTTCATCACCTCCGGCAACTGCGTCTTCTCGACCGAGCTGATCGCCAAGCGCAAGGAGGAGCTGATGCCGAATCTGGCCAACGTCAGAAGGGGCAGGTTCGTCACCAAGCACCAGTTCTCGTTGGACGGCAAGTCCGTCCAGTTCGAGAGCGAGGGCTTCCTCGAGTGCAACGGCGGGGAGATCGCGATCTACGAGGAGCCGAAGCCTGGCCACCCGTACATCTGCAACCTAGACCCCGCGATGGGCGGCGAGGACTCCTACGTCATACAGGTGCTCGACAACTACGAGTGCCGCCAAGTGGCTACCTACCGCACCGACAGGCCCGGAGGCGACGACGAGGTGGCATACCAGCTCGTGGCGCTCGGGCTCCACTACAACGGCGCGATGATATGCGCCGAGTGCAACAACTCCAACGGGTCATACATCCTCCAATTGGCGTCCAGATGCGGCTACCGCAATATCTATCAGGACTCCGAGTACGAGGCGCTGTCCGACTCGTGGGAGAACCGCTTCGGCTACAAGACGAAGCAATCGAACAAGGCCCCGATGGTCACCATGCTGAAGCTCGCGTTCCGCGACGACTACACGATGATCAGCGACTTCCAGACCCTCTGCGAGATGGAGGAGTTCGGGGTGTTCAAGACCGTCGGCGGCAAGGAGACCTACAGGGCGGACTCCGGGAGCCACGACGACACCGTCACCGCGCTCATGGGGTGCTTCCTCGTGAGGGCGAGCGGGGCATGGGACTGCGTGCCCAAGCAGGCGCCCACGCAAACCAATGAAAACAATGACGCGCAGGACCCGTTCCGCGCCGCGCGTGAGGCGAAGAAGCGGAACCAAGCGAAGAAAGGGAGATTCATCACATGGCATTGAGGATCAGGGACATCGACCCCAAGAAGCTGAAGGAGGCGAAGGCCTTCCTTTCGGCGATGGAGCTTCTCGGCATCACCGAGGAGGACCTCCTTGCCATGAAGGAGATCCCGGCCATGAAGGCCGAGCTTTCCGAGCTGCGGGAATTCAAGGAAGACGTCATGCGCGAGCGTCGTGCAAGCGCCGAAGGCGTCGGCAAGAAGACCATCGAGCAGCAGATAAGGGAAGGCTTCGGCAAACCGGTGGAGGAATTCAACCCGTATGGAAAGAGATAACACAGGAAGCGTGAACTACGGCCTTTTCCTCCTCGACAGGGAGTACAAGCTGACCACCAACCTCGACGCATACGTCCGCGAGGCCCAGAACTTCTACAACGGCAAGCACTACGACGACGCGAACGAGGACAACATGATCCGCGTGACCATGAATTTCTGCTCGTTCTCCACGAACCTCAAATCCGCGAAGATAGTCGGCACGCAGAGGTACATCACCTTCACCGCCGACGACGAGAACTACGACTGCAACAAGCTCCAGCGCTTCGACGAGTACAACCTGAAGAAGCTCGACGAGCAGACGGGCGACTTCCAGTCCTGCTTGGACGGCTTCAACAACGGCACGGCCATCGCCGGCTACCGCTGGGACAGGGACGACACCACCTACAAAGGCATCTACAAGGGCGGCTTGGTCCTCGAGCAGTTCGACATCCTCCAATTCGCGGTAGCCAATCCCTACCTCATGGACATACAGAACCAGAAATGGGTCATGTATTGGCTCGATGAGGACGTTCTGGCCGTCCGCGACATGGCCGAGCGCCATGACAAGAAGGAGCTTGAGCGCATCCGCAAGGCCATTGTGCCGGACGCGCAGGGCAAGGATTCCGTCAACCACGGCCTCGTGACCGTCTATACCCGCTATTTCCGAATCAAGGGCGAGGTCGCCTTCATGTGCAGCACGAAGGACGTTGACCTCTTCGAGTACCCGCGCTTCCTCAACCCCAACGTTGACAGGAAGATCGTCTCCTACGCCAAGAAGATGGTGGAGGAGAGAAGGGAGGGCTCGCCCGACGAGGAGACCTCCTTCGACCGCGTCAGGGACTATTCCATCGACTACGAGGACATGGTCATGAACGTGTTCGACGCCGAGGTCGAGACCGACGAGTCCTACAAAGAGTCCAAAGAGAAATTCTACCTCTACCCGTTCGCCCGCTTCGTCCCATACGAGATCAAGGGATCCTTCTACGGCAGAAGCGACGTGAAGGACATGATACCGATCCAGAAGGGCGTGAACTTCGCCCTCTCTATGGTCCTCAAATGCGTCGAGAACAACGCGTACAACAAGATATTCGCCAAAGACGGCGCCTTGGCTGGTCAGGTCATCACCAATGAGCCCGGTCAGGTCGTCACCGACTACTCGAGGCTCACCAACGGCTGGGGCATCAAATTCGCCGAGAGCCAGCCGATGCCCAACGGCGTCATCGAGTTCGCGAAGCAGATATTCGACATGACCCGCGTGGTCTACGGCTTCAACGACGTCATGGACGGCTCCGTGTCCAATCAGGACATCTCCGGCTATGCCGTCCAGCAGATGATCAAGCAGGCCAACTCGTCCATCGAGCAGCAACAGCAGCTCTTCTGGAAGTTCTGCAAGGACAAGGCGGCCATCCGCCTCATGTTCTACAAGTTCTACGTGGACGAGGCCAAATACACCTACGAATTGCCTGATTACGAGGTTGAGTCCCGCGAAGAGGCGAGGAACGCCATGCTCCAGCGGCAACAGCAACTGCAGGCGCAGGGGAAACAGCTCGAGATCGGCGACATCGACCTCAGCCAGCCGACGAGGAAGACGCAGATCCGCAGGTTCTCCGGCAAGGAGATCTTCGGAACATCGTTCGACATCTCCATCGACGTCATGCAGGGCTTGGCCGATTCCAAGTTGGCCGAATCCCAGATGTGGGACACCCTCATCATGAATGGCAACATCCAGAACCTCGAGCCCGAGATGCTCGAACTCTACTTGGAGGCGAACCCGACCATCAGCGCCCGCTCCAAGGCGACGCTCAAGGCCATCGTCGAGAGGCAGAAGCAGTCCGAGAACCACCAGCTCAAGGAAAAGCTTCAGCAGGCGCTCCAGTACATGCAGCAACTGCTTCAGTACTCGAAGGAATTGGAAGCCCAGAACGGCTACAAGACCAATTACATCGAGAACCTCACCAAGGAGTTCACCGAGAAGATCGGCGTGGCCAACAAGGTTATCACCGCCCAGAACTCCGCGCTCGCCCAGCAAAGGCAGCAGAAGCCCGAGGGCGAGGTCAAATCCAATAACGCGAGAGGCGTTGGCGGAACATCCATAGGCACACCGCCCGACGGGGCGTGAGCATATACGCTAGGCACGGCGCAAAAGGCCAAATCGCATCGAAGAGCGTGAAAATCGAGATTCGCAAGGATAGCGCAAAAATCGCTCTTCCAGAAAGGAAATACCCATGACGGAAGAAGAAACCAAAAAGCCGAAGCCGGAAGATGAGTCTCTCATCGACCCCGAGGACCTCGAAGAAGAGGAAGAAGGAGGGGAAGGCGAAGGCGAGAAGCCTCAGGAGAAGCCCAAGGCCAAACCCGAGGAACAATCCCGCGAAGAGCGCGCGAAGCAGGCTCAGGCCAGACGCGAGCGGGAAGCCCGAGAGAGGGAGGAGCGCATCAAGCGCGAGGCCTACCTCAAGGGGAAGCTCGACAGCGTGAAAGTCAACCCTTTCACGAACGAGCCCATCGAGGACGAGTACGACCTCAAGGTCTACGAGATCCAAGCTAGGCTCAAAGCGGAGGGAAAGGACCCCCTAGCCGATTTGCCCAGAGCATTGGCCCAAGCCGAGCGCGAAGCCCGAGAGAAGGCCAAAGCCGATGAGCAGGAGAAGCGCGAGCACTCCGAAGCCATAGACAGGGACTTGGCCGAATTCAGGCAGAAGCACCCGGACGTGGACCCGGCGCAGCTCATGCAGGACCCCGACTTCATCGAGTACTCAGACGGCAAATTGGGCGTCAAAGGCGGGAAATCGCTCTCCGAGATCTACGAAGCCTTCGGAAAATTCATGGAGCGTCAGGGCAAGCCCCTGAAGCCAAAGCAGAAACCGGAGGAGAAGCCGAGCGCGCCAAGCCCGAATGGAGGCAGGCGGACGGCTCCGACATCCGATTACTCGAAGATGACGAAGGAACAGCGGATCGAATACCTCAAGAAAAACAAACTGATCTAGAAAGGAGGCATTTATGCCCGTTACCCAAACCTTAGGCGGAATGCTCAAATTAGGCGATCTCCCGATCGAGGAAAAAGAGCAAATCTCCGACGCCATCATCTACTCCGCAGAGCACGAGGCCGAATTCTACACCGAATGCTCCGACGCCGAGCTCGACCAGAACAAGACCAGCATGGTCTTCACCAGAACCTACCTCCCCGAGGTCGACAAGACCTCCGAGCGCTACAAGAAAGGCCTCGTCGAGGGCATCACCCCCGAACCCGAGAGCCTCAACGAGGCGGAATTCTCCGTCGCCGTCATGGAGAACGGCTGGTACTTCACCTTCACCAACAAGATGATCAACCACGCCTGGCTCCCCATCAAGCAGCGCTGCTCCAAATACCTCTCCAACATCTTCGCGAGCTACCACGACGAGAAGATCGCCGACGCGTACCTCTCGTCCGCGAACACGGTCACCTCCGTCGACTTGCTCGACTACAACGACCTGCTCAAGATCAACTCCATCCTTTTCGACAACGGCGCGGTCCCATTCGAGGGCGGCTTCTACAAGCTCCGCGTCAACTCCGCCGTCGCCGATGCGATGCTCTCCAAATTCAAGGACATCATCACCCACACCACCCAGAAAGAGGCGGTCGTAGTCGGCGAGCTCGGCGAATTGGCCGGCTTCCGCATCATCAAGTCCCGCCTCCAAGCCTTCCGCAAAGACGGCTCGAACAACTACGCGTTCGTCGCCTACGGCAAGACCAAGAAAGGCGAGTTCGCGGTCAAGAAATGCGCCTACGACAACATGGCCGAATCCATCATCCTCACCCCGCTCGGCGGCCTCGGCAACGACCCGCTTAAGCAGCGTGGCGCTATCGGCCTCTACGTCGATGGCCACGGATTCTTCGTCGCCAATGACGAAGTCGCCGTCACCGGCAAAGTCGCCGCTTCCTCGCTCTCCAGCTACACCTCCGACCTCTCCATGACCCACGCGGTCAGCGGAACCGACAGGTTCGACGATGCCTATCGCTCCAACCTCGCCAAATCCGGCGGAGCCCGCGAGATCACACCGAAGTACGACTACATCAAGATGTATCGCTACTCCGGTTCCTCCGGCACCACCGCGAACACCCTCACCCTCACCGCGAAGAAGCCCGACGGCACCGCTTGGGTCTTCGATGACGATGGCAACGGCAAGCTCAAGCTCGCCTCTGGCAACACCAGCGTCGTCACCGTGGCCGATGGCGTCATCACCGCTGCCGGCACCGGCATCGCGACCGTCGTCATCTCCCAGTATGACAACCCCACCATCAAGACCGTCATCACCGTCGAGGTCATCGCGGGTAACTCCAACGGAGTCAACCCCGTGCTTGACTGATCGCCTGACGATTGAGTCCCAACTAGCCTTGGGAGGGAGTTATGGGCTCCCTCCCTTGGCCTTAAGCAAATAATCCAAAGAAAGGCATAAAAACATGGCAATCCCTACCGAAGAAGAGACCTTGGAGATGCTCGGCAAAGAGCCTAAGGTCACCATCAACATCAAACCCGAGAAGAACAACCCCAACTACGTCACGGAGCGCGTTATCGTCAACGGCGTCACCTATCAGATCGAGGTAGGCAAGGACGTCGAGGTCCCGAAGACCGTCTTCGATGCCCTCCGCAAGAAAGGAATCATCTGATATGACACTCTCCGAGCTCGCGTACCACGTCGTTAAGAACGTCAAATACTATGAGGACCCCGGCTTCACGCTGGACTCTTTCCGCGCAGGCGAATTCGACGCGGACCCCGACTACGCGAACTCGATCAACAACGCGTTGGCCCCAATCAACGAGGCCATCCACAGATTGAGCGACAGGAACAAGCTCCCGTGCAGGGTCGCCACTTTAGGCGAACAGTACGCATTGCTCGCGGACATATCCTCCGTCCCTATGGTTAAGCGCGTCCGAAACGCGTTCTTCATGACGGCGGGCGGGTATGAGAGCGTCGGATTTCGCGAGATCAACAGGGGCCAACTCCTGCTCGACTTCATCAAGAACGGCACGTTCTGCATCGAGTATTGGGTGGACGTTCCGAACCTCAAGAAGGAGTGGTCTGACAACCTCGGCAACTATCTTGCCGACAATGACCCAGACCTATCCCAATTCGGCGTCAATGAGACCATGTGCGGATACGTGGTCGAATACGCGCAGGGAAAACTTCTTGAGCCAATCGCGCCCGAACTAGCGAACATGCACGTCACGAGGGCAGAGCAGTACTTCGAGGACTTGGAGGAGCCTGCGACTCCGTTCAACCAAGCCACCATCCAAAGGAAATACGGTATCAAGAGATGAAGAAAAGCGCGTTCAGGCATTACGGATTGAACCAAGCCAAGCGCCATCAATTGACGGTGCAGGCTTTCGGCGGGGTGGACTACACGCCCCAGCGCTTTTCCATATCCGATTCCCACGCCATCGACGCGAAGAACTACATCTACCGAGACGGGGCGATCCAGAAGCGCCACGGCATCGAGCACGTTCTCACCATCAAGACTGTAGATTATATCCCCGCCAGCTTCGATAGCCCGTCATCCGTTGGCGTTCAGGAAGTCCATTCCAACGAGAACGCCAAGACCATCAACGGCATTTGGTCCGTCCTCATGGAGGATGGCAATGTCCACGTCTATGCCCACATCGGCAAGCTCATGTACGAATTGAGCGGGTTCGGCACGGACAACGTCACCGCAGAGCTCATCACCAACGGATCCACGGGCTACGCCACGGCCAATTGGGCTGGCGGAGACGGGTACCAGCATAGGCTATGCTATGAGTTTGAGGACTATAAATCCTCCGCTTTCGTCGGCGGGAACAAACTGTGGTTCCTCGGCGGCAACAAATACATGTGCCTCAGGCACACGACTGCGGAAGGGCGTTCATTCTTCGAGGTCGAGGACAGTGGGTTCGCGCCAGTGCCTACTACCACGAAGGGAATCACCGCGAAGAACTCCACCGTGTCGGCCCGCATGTCCTACGACAACGTTAACCTAATGACCCAGTGGAGGAAGAACATGCTTCTCAGCGGCACGAAGATGGACGATGAAGCCTCTGCGGAGAGCAATGACCCATTCTACGTCTACCAGCTTGACGCGCCTATAGTCGCCAAGAACCTCGGAGATGTGGCCAATATCCGCGTCAGGCTCACATGGAGGAAACGCTGATGCCAATCCAGAGAAAAGGAAAGATAACTCCAACCGTCTACATAGACGATGCGGATGGCGGATACGGTGGATCCGTGGTTTCGACGACCTCATCCGTAGGCGATTTGCCGATTGGCGATAGACCTAGCATCAACGTGACCCCAACGGTCATCGGCGGAGGCTCAATCGGCCCCAACATCTCAATCACGGGAGGCTCCCCTTTCGTCATCATTGGCGAGAACGGCGAGCAGGACGCCGTCTATCTCGACGCTCAGCTTTACGACAAGGTGAACGTCACGATCGAATACTCGAGGCCTTCCGCCAATTACGTCCTTTACCTATACGCCAACACGCCGATCACGAAGAACAACCTCGTCGGCGAAGGCGGATATTTCAACATCCGCGTGCAATATCTTAAAAGGTCTTCCGTGCAATACGCGGGAGACGAGGCCACGTACACCGGCTACGCCGTCATGAAGACGGACACGTTCACGCTTGACGAGTGGATCAATTACTCGACGGGCAAAACCTATGACGGCACAGAGAACGTGAACTCTTGGGTCGATGACGCGAACCATCCGCAGCAGACCGGATACCACATCTCTTTCGGGACGGGCAATACCTGCAATGGCTTCCAGTCCATTGGGAAGAACACCGTCACGATCAAACTCTATGCCCATGTAAACAACGGCTATGAGAAGATCGAGACAACGTTCGACATCATGGCCTATGCCGCATGGTATAACCCAAGCGTGGAGAACGGTGTCGAATTGAGGCCGTACAAGATCACGAAGGACCTCAATGCCGTGTTTTGGGATGGGGACAACACAATCAAGGTCAAGGCCGCGAAATCGGGCGACTATATCCTCGTCGAGAGCATCTACACCGATGCGCAGGTAAGCACGGCGCTCGGCTCCATAGCCAACGACATGAACACGCATATCGACAAAGACACCGGAGAGGAGCATTTCTTCGCCGGGTCCATCGAGATCTTCGGGAAGCTCCGCAACGTGCTTGAGGTATATTCGGCAAATGCCAAGATCCCGGATAACGGGGAAGTGGTGCTTTTCTGCGATTACGAGCCAGTTTCCCAATCCGTCGACAACATCACAGTGTCATACCCGTGTTATAAGGTCAGGAACGCGGATTTGGTCAACAAATGCCATTTCGGCACGATGTTCGGTGCGAACAACGCGAAGAACAGGCTCTTCATCTCAGGCAATCCAGACTTGCCGAACCACGATTGGCACAGCGGGGACGCCAACGACACCTACGAGGACGATGCGAAGAGGCTGAGCGGCAACTACGGCTACATCGAGGATCTTTCGGAATGCATCTACGGCGAGACCGACAACGGCATCGTCGGCTACAGCATCGTATCCAACGACAAACTGCTTGTCTTGAAGGGCAAATCCGACAAGGAGACCACAATCTACTTCAGACAGCCGCAACTGGTCACCGCAATCAACGGAAGCGGTACCGCCCTAACAGACGTTGAGGGGAATTATCTATATCAAGAGGAATTCTCTCTCGTCATGGGCAACAACTCTGTGGCTGGCGTGTCCCACAAAGCCATCTGCAATTTCAATGGAGATACAGTGTTCATCTCATCGGACAAGCAACTTGTCGGATTGGACCTGACGGGCATCATCGGCGACAACCAGCGCTATGCGAATTCCCGCTCAAGATACATCGACGAGGACCTTAGAAACCAAGACCTAGAAGGCGCGTTCCTTTGGACCAACAACAAATACCTATTCATCGTCCTGAAAACCAAGATCTATGCGGCGCATTTCGAGCTCAAGGGCGAATCGCAATACGAGTGGTTCGTCTTGGACATCGCGAACGTCAGCTCCGTTTTCGAGAAGGATGGCGTCATCCATTTCGGTACGAACGATGGCAAAATGCACCGATTCTGCAATGAATTCCGCGATTCTTCCAAGTTCTTCGAGGGTGGAAACCTATACCAGAACACCACATCGGAGATGGTCACTGACGCCACCATGCTCTCTTCCATAGACCCCGATAAGGAGTACTGGTTCAGGGTAAAACAAGCCCATGAGGGAAGACTCAGTTACAGAGTCGGTTCATGGGGCGTAACCGATTCCAACAACCTCGATTTCTTGGTGAGCGGGACAGGCTCTTCCGCGAAGGTGAGGCTCGTCGCAAAAACCAACGGGTCGCTGGATGCGGACAAAAGGAACTGGATCCTCATGCAAATCAAGGAAGGAAAGCCAATCTATTTCACTGGCAGAAGCTATTCCGACAACTCATTGGCAGGAAGCGCTGGGCTTACAACGACCGGCACGCCGTTCTACCTCAAGGAGACGGACGACGCGGACCATAGCTTCACGCTCCATAAGGAAGACGGGACTGCGGTGAATCCAACGTTGCTCATTTCCGCAAGCGTCGTTATGGCTGTGGATGAAGACGTCAAGATGGTCAGCATCGACGCCTCAACCGGAAAATTCAAGCTTCAGAAGGACGGTGAGACCCTCGACTTGGAGAACATCGGGACTTCCGTGGCGTTCTCTGGGGAAATCATCGAATACAAGCCAGTCGATGCCTACTACATCACGAAACCGTTCTCTATGGGCGGTTTGGAATACCTTAAGACCATCTGGTCGTTCACTATCACCAACGACTCCAACGAGCCAAGCGACCTAGAGATCTGCCTTGCGAGCAACAAGATCCCTAACGCGGACCTCAAATCGCTCGGCAGGATCTCGGCGGACAAATTCGGGATGGATTTCTCGGACTTCAACTTCGCCAAGGTCGACTTCGACAAGAACGTCGTGCCGAGGACATACACCTCAAAGAGGATTGTGTCCGGCGTAAAGTTCGCCTGCTTCGCGTTCAGAAGCATGGGCGACAGCAACTCGGTGCTCAGCTCGATGAGCGTCATATACACATTGCCATTCCCAAGCTATGGCGGGGATTAAGGAGGTAAAAGCCATGAAAAACAAACTCAAGATCACATTGCTCGCGTCCACGCTCCTGCTTATGGGCGCGGGAACCGCGAGTGCTTGCGTAAGCACAGGCACTCATGTGCGCGAAGCCAGGGCGGAAGGCGAGACTTCCGAAGTTGTTTCCTCAGAGGAAATCACCGAGGAGGAGGTCACCCAGAAGGTTGAAGAACTCGTCACGCAGGGCAAATCTTGGCTCAATGAGAAGTGGAACACCTTCGTTGCCCCGCTCATCGGAGGCGTGTCTTTGAGCGCCGTCATTATGTTCATCGCGAACATCATCCTCAATTACCGCAAGGGAAAGAAGGTCGAGATCCAATACCAGAAGGCATTGGACAAACTCGTTGAGTCCAACGCGATAAACGGCGACGCGAAGGCCGCGCTCATCGAGATGAAGGCCGTCGCCATCATGCTCTCCGAGGACATCAAATCGAACCAAGGCCTGTCCGATGAGACCAAAAAGGCCCTCAAAGACGGGCTCGCCTCAATCGTGGCGAAAGTCGATTCCCAGTCCGAATTGCTTGAGAAGTCCGCCAAAGTCGAGCCAATCCTTCGCCTTTTGGTGCAAATCGTCGCCAAGATCGCGACATGCGACGAGAACGTTGCCAAGATGGGCGCTTTGGACGACATCAAGGAATTGCAGAAATTGCTGAAGGAGTTCTGATATGGCAAAAGGTAACAAACCGAAGAAGGAACTCACGACTTTGGACCACCTCAGGCGGTGGAAGGCCGCCAATGCAGGCATCCGAAGCGGGATGTACGTGTGCCCCGTCATCCCAACCGCGATCATCATGGGTATTAACGGCTCAGACTGGTTCGGGCCGAACTCGGACAGCGGATGGTCCATCGGGCTTGGCTTTGCCATGCTTCTGATTGCGTTCCTGTCCTCAATCCTCACCATCTCCAACAAGGACAAGGTCATTAAGGAGAAGACGGGCGGTTTCCTTTTCATCGGGATCCTGTTCTGCGTCCTTGGGTTCGGCCTCGTCATGCTGGCTTCCATCCTCACGACCCTTGGATGGTATTTCGTATATATGGGAATCGCCATGTTCGGCTCTATGGGATGCTCCATCGCATCCGATAAATGGAGTGGGCAATGGGTAAAGTTCTACTCCGAGCTGGCAGAATCTCATGGCCTCACATCGCCTGCCGAGAAGCGCAAGCAGGCTCGCAGGAAAGCCGCCGAGGAAGAGGCCGCTAGGGAAAGGGATGACATCCTATGAGACAGTACAAGAAACCGAAGAAAGCCGACAAAGTGGCTCTTGCAACCGCGAGGATATTGCTCACGGCAGGCCTTTTGGCCGTCGTTGTAATGATTCTCTATTACGGCATCGTTGATGGATGGGACAGCGTGATCGCTTGGTTCTCGTCCAGATGGGCGTGCCTAGTCGGAGTGCTGCTGTTGCTCGCAGGTACCGCCGCATTGTGGCTGTGGTCGTTCTTCAAAAGGGCAAAGGAGCTGAAGGATGAAGAAGCATAATCAGGACTACATGCTCAAGATGGGCTTCGTGCTCATCGGCGTCATGGTGGTGCTTGGCATCATCGTAGGCTCTTGGGTGTGGGAGCTCGTGTTCCGCCCGGATTCGTTCGACGTGAACAAATGGGCCACGAAAGCCATATTCAACAACGCATTGGCTCTCGCGATGATGGTTCTTGGGTTCACCGCCGTGAACGAGTCACTGAAAGCCAAGGAGGATGGCAAATACCAACTCCGCAGAGGCAAATTCAACGACATGGTCATAAAGATGATCGAGAACGGCAGGATAGTGTTCTTCGACCAATTCATCTCGTGGTACGTCGAAAGGCAGGTCCGCGAGAAGAAAATAAAACACCTCACCAAGATGGGCCTTCCGAGGATGGAGGCGGAGGTGATCGTGGATTACGCGATACCAGCCGACATCCCCGTCATAACCGGATTGAATCCTGGCGAAAAGCCGAAGGGCAACAAAGGCCGTGACGTTGTGAGGAAGGACAGGGACGGTAATGACGTCCTAATCCCAGCCGTTAAGGACACATTGGCCTCTTACATCGAGGACGTAATGAGTGGCGACATAACCGTCAACGCGGAGACCGCCGCCTACTACACGACCGCCGACAGGAACAAGGAGGACAACCTAGAGTCCCTCGAGATCCCGAAAGCGACCGATAAGGACCGTATCTCGTCCGTCCGCAAGGCGTTCATCTCGAAGATCCTAACGACGATCATCTACGTCACCATCGCCTCAATGCTCGTGGCAGACCTAAATGGTGACGCTGGCACTGCTGAGGCTTTGTGGAACTTCGTGTTCCGAATCTGCGCGGCTACCGCAGGCTTCCTAAGTGGAGGATTCTCAGGCTCGACCAACGCTGCCTACCTGTATAAGTGGTTGGGCGACAAGATGAGGGTCATCAACGAGTACAACAAATTCACCGACATGAAGGAGTTCATCCCGAAATCGTATGCCGAGACGTACAAAGAGCGCATCGAGGCGGCGAAAACCGTGGAAACCGAGCCCCTAGAGAAGAACCTTCCCGTCCTCGCGGAAGGGGAAAACAATACGCAAACATTACGCTGAACAAGCATGTGAAGAAATCTAAAATTTCTTCAAAAGGAGGGATTTATGCCACTGAACAACCAAGTCGTGAAACTCACCGACGACGATAGGGAAGAATTGCTTTCTCATACCCCATACATCCTTCCCGACAACCCGTCCAACAAAGGTTTCTCCGCCTCTCAGATCAAGCGGAAGCTCTATGAAGGATTCATCTATCTGTTCAACCTCGTCAAGGACTTCTCCGAGCAGACTGGAGACACCGTTGACGCCATCCTAGCCGAAGTCGTCACCAAATCAGGCGAAGAGGTCATCACCGGTCAGAAGACCTTCAAAGACAAGGTCATAATCAACGCTCAAGGTAGTGGCAATAATGGTGAACTCGACCTCTATTACGCCTACATCGTAACCAATTCCAAGGATTACTTCGCCAAAGCCGGGGCAACATCGGCGACCGCGTCCGTCTACAAACTTCCGTATTCCGCCGATTCTGCGACCTATACCATCGCGACAACCGACATGATTGAAGAGATTTGGGCGGAAGAAGCAACGCATCACCATTTGAAGACCGATTCTGAAGGATATGTCTACGAAGAACTCCCCGAAGAGGATTCTGCAGATACTTCCGGCAATCGAATCATGAACCACGCCGACGGCATCGCGATCACCGATGAAGTCAAGCAACTCAAAGAGGCGATTGCCGCATTGCTCGGCGTCAAGTCCAATGAGTATCTGACCATCGAAAAAATCCTTGACGGCCACATCACCACGGGGCACGCAACCGAATCAAACCGAACCCACATGGACATGGACGGCGACCACATCGACGTCTCCAACTACGCGAAGACCGTCACGCTCTCCTACGATTCCACCAACGGCAAGGTCACAGCAAAGCTATTCAACCAAGCGGGCGTGGAAATCTCGTCTAACACGGTTGACCTTCCCGCCGAGCTCGTCTTCACGAACCAGTATTACGATTCGACCAACAAGAAACTCGTGTTCGTTCCGGCAAGCGGCGGTAGCAACATCGAAATCTCGCTCTCCGACCTCGTTGACACCTACACCGCAGGAACCGATAGCGACGGCATCTGCAACGTCACCATCAACGACCACACCATCAAGGTCTCGGTGGCGGACGGCAGTATCTCGATGGCCAAGCTCTCCAGCACGCTTCAATCGACTTGGAACGGCTGGGTCAGCGCGGAAGCCGACAGGGTATTGGCCGAAAACGGCAGGGTCGCCGCAGAAGCCCAGCGCGTGCTCAACGAGAACGCTAGGCTCGCTAGACCGTACCTCGACATCGAAGACGGCTATCTCACGATTAACTATGGCACAGGCCATTCAATAACAATCGACTAATTTAGGAGGAAACAACAAATGTCGAATTCCGAAAGAATCATCAACCATCAGGATGGCCTCGACCTCGTTGCCGAAGTCAGGGGCATCAAAGAGGCAGTCATCGCCTCCGCTCTCGCCGGCAAGGATTCCGGGCAAATCGAGATCAACGACGTCCCGACCTTCGCCAAGTTCCTAGCCCTCGGAGGCGGGAAGAACCTCTTCTCCGTCGGCAAGCAGTTCCTCGTCCCGAAGGAAACGGCGGTCAACGTCACGACCACGAACAACTCGCTCTCCGTCTCCGTCGATGAAGATGCCTTCGTCGCGGCGGAGCACACCGCCCAAGGCCACATCTACGAGTTCGAGTACGACGGTGCGGTTTGGAAGGACGAGCACGGCGAAGACGTCTCGCTAACAGCCTATGGCATCACCTGCACGGGAACCCCGGCGGAAGGGGATAAGATCGTCGTCACCGAGACCGCGAGCAACATGGCCTTCGACTTGGTTCAGTACGACCCCGAAGGGTACGAATATCCTTACGATTCCACAAACAAGGGCAACTACGCGATGCTACTTGCCCACAAAATCCATTCCTACGGCTCCGTGCCGTTCTGCCCTCCGCAGTTGCTGATCTACTTCGCGCAGGCGGTCACTTCCGGCAACGGCTACTTCAAGTTCACTTTGCAGAACGCCGCGTATGGCGGTGGCTCGCAGTACAACGGCACATACGTCTTCCAGTACGAATCCCAAATCCCCGCTTATGGTGGTTTGAAGCTCACCAACAGCATCGGCGGCTGGAAATCCGCATACGCGAAAACCGACGTCACCTCCGCTAAAGTCCAAATCTTCGGCGCGAAGTACAACGCCGCCAGCCACCCCAACACCTTCGCAGGCCGTGGCACGCACGTCAAGCCGACCGAGATCACCACGGACGTCACCAGACCCTCCATCGTGGAATACGATTCCAGCAACGATGCGCACGTCAACGCCTACGACCTCGGCACCTTCACCGCCAATAGCCCTTCCCTCTACACCGAAGAGCAGAAGGACGGGAGCAACAACGTCATCTTCAAGAGGAATAAGACCGAGCGCCAAGCCTACGGCGATAACCGCTTCTCGAAGTCCCTCTTCCTAATTTGGGGCAACAGCACCGCGAAGGCCGCGAGCAACAACTGGGGTAACTGGTACTACCATCGCTCCGACTTCGACCTCTGCCCGAGTGATTCCGTGCTCAACATGGCGGGCTACCTCCACGGGTACGGGCAGGACTTCCTCGATTCCATCCAGACCGTCAAGGTCAAGGTCGCACTTCCCGCCTATAACACCGGCACCGCGACCTACGAGCAGGTCGAGTGCAAGGTCTTCCCGCCTTCCTATACCGAACTCACTGGCAGTCATGCCACAAGCGGCGTCGCGGAAGGGGCGCAACTCGATTACTTCAAGATGATCCCCGGAGCGGAGGGAAGGAAGAAGCTCTCGGGCTCCAGCTACCAGTATTGGTTCCTTCGCTCCGCCGACGCTGGCATTGCCCACTATGTGTGGTGCGTCTATCCCGACGGCAGCATCTACTACGACTCCGGCGCGGGCCGCACGAACGGGTTCGTCCCCGCTTGCATAATCAAGAAATCGGCATAATCCCCGCCGCAAGGTGGAAAAGCCGATTTCGCAGATTAACTAATCAGTCAACAATCCGATAAAACAAACAACCAAAGAAAGGAGGATAAGTCGTCATGTCCGTGGTCAAGTCTTGGCAGAAGCCCACCGATCTCATCGTGCTGAACAGGTGCGCCGATTTGGTGGACTACACCCACGGCATCGTCATGCGCAAAAAGACCGTTTCCGTCAACGGCGAGAAAACCAAAGAGCTCGTGTTCCCGAAGAAGGACTGGAACTGGTTCACTAGCCAGCTCCTAGCCTACGCCATCGGGGCCTATGACCTCATATTCATGGCCAACGAGATCCAGTTGGACGAGGACACCCCGGAAGAGGAGTTCAACGAGCGCAAGGCGCTCCAGCGGAGAGCCAAGCGTTACCTCCTCACCCTCCAAGCCCGCATCTACTACGCTTGGCGGAAATTCGGCATCAGAGAGGATTCGGTCGATTACTGGGGAAGCCTCGCCAGCGAGGTGATAGACCTCATAATCGGCTGGCAGTCCTCCGACAAGAAAAGGTACGCCTCCTTCCGCAAGAAGAGGGAAGGCGAAACATAACCTTGGGTCGGTGGCTATAGACGGCCCGTTCGCTCCGCCAACGCTGGCAATGCCAACAATGTGTGGAACGTCAATACCGACGGCAGCATCAACAACAACAACGCGAACAACACGAACGGGTTCGTCCCCGATTGACTGTCTAAAGCCGAAAGGCCAGACGCGGACGACTTCATGAGAATGAAGAACGGAAGCCAGTGCCAAAGCCACAATGCAAGGAGCCACCGCCCCGTCCCTGCAAAGGGCGAAATTGAGCGGGGTCGCGCTTCGGGCAAATCCGATCGCGGCCTCTGCACGCCAACTCCTGCGCAGGAGGCGACCGCCAACCTATCGAACCTCGACAGGGCCATGAGGGCCTGCTGCAAAGGGGTTCTGTGGAAGGCATCCGTATCCTCCTACAAGCACAATGCCCTGCGGAGACTGCTCAAACTCCGAAGGGACATCCTAACCGGGAAATACAAACCGAGCAAAGGCGCAAGGTTCGTGATCCACGAGCCGAAGACGCGCGACATCGTTGCCACCATCTTCAAGGACAGGGTTCCGCAGAGAAGCCTCTACGACAACTACCTGTACCAAGAGGTGTGCGAGAGGTTCCACCCTTGGAACTGCGCCTGCCAAAGGGAAAAGGGAACCGACTACGCGAGGAACCTGCTCAAATCCATGCTCCGGCAGTCATTCGACAAATCGGGCATGGGAGGATGGGTTCTCAAAATGGACGTCAAATCCTTCTTCGCATCCATTCGGCACGACATAGCCAAGGAGGTCATGCGGGAGCGGATAGGAGACCCATTCGCCCTGCAAATGGTGTTCGACGTCATAGACCAAGCCGGAGACGGCATCGGCCTAGACCTCGGGAGCCAACTCAACCAAATCGTCGCATTATCAATGCTCGACGACTTGGACAAGACGCTTACGGCGCTCAACGTGCTGTGGGTACGCTACATGGACGACATCATCGTTCTCGGCGACAGCAAGGAGCAACTGAAAACGATCCTCGCGGTAGCCACGGCGGAACTGGAGATGAAAAGCCTTCGGTTCAGCCCGAAGAAGACGATGATAGCGCCTATCCGGCAGCCGATACGCTTCCTTGGGTTCTCGTTCCTGCTCCACCCGACGGGCAGGGTCACGAAGAAGCCGCTTCCCGAGAACGTCGCTAGACGCAGGAGGAAGATGCGTAGGCAGAAGAACCTCGTGCTGAAAGGCGTCCTCACCAAAGAGGACTTCATCCAGTTCTACAAGTCGGGGCGCGACCACTTCAAGAAGGGCACCCGTTCGACCCTCAACAAAATGGACGGATTCTTCAAGCAAATGATGGAGGAAATAACCATGAACGAAGAACTCATCAGGCTTCGCCAGCAAGTCGAGGAACTGACCGCGAAGGTTTTCGACCTCGAAGCAGAAGTCGCCAAACTCAAAATGGAAGCGGAGGAAGACAAAGATGCTGAATAAGAAGGAGATCGCCGAATACTTCGTCTACGGCAAATGGACGGAGGCCGATGTCGATAAGGCCGTTACGAAAGGCCACCTCACCGCCGAGGATGCCGAGGAAATCAAGGCCCTCGAAGGCACCGACGCTTTGGAAGCGTACAAAGCAAAAGAATAAGCATGTTTTTCTTCATCACCATCGCGATAGCCCTTATCGGCAATCTTCTATCCATGATCGGATTGTTTTGCGACCAGCCAGTGCTAAACATCTTTGGCATAGCCATAGTAGCCACTTGCCTAGTGGCGCATTTGGCTGAGTTTGCGGTTTATTTGCGGGTGAGGAGAAAGAAATTGCGTGGAAGTACCAAACCACGCGATGAAACGAATGGTTAAGGAGGTACTCTATGGCAATTCATGACCAATACCTGAAGCAGGCAACCAAGAAGAATAGGCAGGTTCCTGGAACCGATGCCGCTGGAGGCGGAGAGGGAAGCTTTGTTGAACAAACCCCGTCCAACGTATCGCAACCTCAAGCTTCGGCTCCAAACGCAAGCGGCGGGACGCCTAATGCCAATCAAGGGGGCGGCTATCAGCCATCCTCGAACCCCTCTTCCACGGAAGAGTATTATCAGCTTGCCCGCGATCAGGAATACAAGCTCCTGATGGACAAAGAAATCGCGCTTGAGCAGGCAAAGGCAAACGCGCTTAAGTACACGAAGAACCAAATCGCGGCGCAAGGATTCTCCGGCACCGGCTATGGTTCGACCATTCAGACCGGCATCCACAACGAGTACCTAAACCACCTCAATGACGCGCAAACCGAATACGGTGAGAGCATGAGGACAATCGACCAGCAGGAGAGGGAAGCCGCCGAGACCGAGGGCGCATTGGACTTCGGCAATATGGCGAGCGACATCCAAATGGCGCAGTCGGTTGACCTCCTCAACGACTACATGGCCTCCTATGGCCTTTTAGGTGATGATGGGAAGGGCAACATGGTCCTTGGCTCCACCGACGAGAACGGCAAATTCGTGGCAGGCAGGAAACCAGATGGCATGTCAGACAGCGAATGGAACCGCCTCAAGTACATGTATAACTCCCAGAAATACGCCCTTGAGGAAGGCGGGGACGGAAGCGGCGTCGCAGATTACTCCCAGCCTTCGAATGACGATGACGTTGCAGGCGCGAGAAGCGCATTGCAGAACTGGGCCTCCAAATACGAAGGCGTCGATGGGAACGGCTATGCCAGCATCGACGAGCTCAAGAACGTCAGAGTCGGCCATAAGGACAATCGAAACGGGGCTTCTGATACGCTTTACAACATCGTTGGCCATGAGATCCAGGCAATCGACGATTACGTGAAGACCGGCATGTGCGAGAATGGCACGCTCTTCAAGGTCCAGCGAGGCGGGGGATATGGCGAGGCCTACCTCATCCTCTACCTTGACGGCAGATACTACATCCTGTCCGATGACGACCGCGAGCAGGACGAATATCAGGTCTCCGTGCGCTACAACGCGTATCAGGGGCCGAAGGTCGAATTCAAGGGCAAGTAAGCCTTTAATCGCATATGGCAGAATCGCGCAAAGAGTACATAGAATCGCTTAACCGGATGAGGAACTCGTACCAGAACCAAGGGTACGTCTCCATCAACCCGCAGAACGACGACGGCAACGTTGGGAACGAGCTGTCCTCTTTTGCGTACATGAACACGCCTCCAGCGCAAGTGCCTGAGCAGGCAGGCGAAATCGACATCAACGACCGCAACTGGTGGCAAAGAACCGTCGATACCGTGCATAGTGGTATCTCCAACGTGACGGAGGGCGTTACCAACTTTATTGACGACATCGGCGATTTCGTCATGACCGTTGGCTCTTGGTTCTCCGGGCTTTTCAGCGGAATAGGCAGTGCCGTTTCTGGCGGAAGCTTCGAGGAAGGCTGGGAAGGAGGCACCGCTTGGCTAAAGGACGCAACGTCGTTCGAATGGGAGCATTATCTCAACCAGTTCTGGAATCAGATGGACGTTGGCCACGCCGTTCTCACGGGCGACATGTTCACCGGGGAATGGGGCCAAAGATGGGCAGACATGGGCAACGCCGAGCAGAACAAAGCAAATTTGGCGCAGGTCCATGAGAACTCCTATGCTAGCGAATGGGGCGAGTTCGGCCAAGGTTTGCAGACGGTCGAGCAGGGTATTGGATATATCCTCCCCTCCCTTGTAGCCGCTTATTTCACAGGCGGTTCAAGTTTGGCTGCGCAGGCGGCAACTTTTGGCACGCAGGTCGCAATCGCAGGTGCTTCAGCTATGGGCGCTGGTGTCGAGAAGGGCTTCAAGGAAGGCGCTACCTATGGCGAGGCTATGGGATATGGCGCAACCAAAGGCGCGATCAGCGCTGGGACGACAGCCGTTTTCATGGGAATAGGCGGCCATGTCGCTAGTAAGGCTGGCTCTGGCATCGTCGGTAAATTGAGCGGTTCTGTCGGAGATAAGGTTTTGGCGGTGACTGGAAGCAAAGGCGCAACCGTTTTCGCATCCAAAGCCGTTGAGGTCGCGTCAAGGGCTGGCATTTCCTATGCGTCTTCTTTCGCAAACCAAGCCGTTGAGCCTTTCATCCAATCCATTTATGATAATGGAAACGCAATCGCTGAGGCGTATGGCGACAATGAGAAGATAAAGAAGTACCTCGAGCGCTGCGCCACGAACGCCACGTCATCCGCAATCACCACGGCCATCGTTTCCGCTGGAAGGGAAGTGGTTGACCTTGCAAGCAGGGGAAGGGATGGATACTATGCCGATTTCTTCTCCAAACGCGCCTATCAAGCCCAAAAACACATCGAGAGGGAACTCAGATCCATCAATTCAGATTTGGCGAGCGGAAGGATAAACGAGAGCCAAGCCGAGGCAAGGCTTTACAAGCTCGACAAATACAACGCAACGGTCGAGAGATACGGCCAAATCGCGCTTGAGCATGCACAGAAGGTCTATGACCAAGCAAGCGTTGTCGATGAGAAGACAGGCGTGTATACGAAGCCTGGCATGGATGATCTAGGAAAGAACGCAGATGCACTCAAAAGGGTTTTCGCTACCCAATATTCCAAAAGCCAAACCGATACCATCCAAGCGATGGCCAAGGCTTTCATGCACCATAGCTACGCAGACAATAGGCTTACCTTCAATTCGGAGACGGGCGACTTCGGAGGTTCTTTCGATTCGAGCGGAAACGGGAGCCTGCAAATCGTCAGAGGCGGTCAGACGTATGAACTGCCGGCAATGATAGACGAGAAGACGGGCATTATGACGCTTCGTCCCGAAAAAGACAGCATCGCGGGAGCCGTTGAGGCCATCGGTAAAATCGGAACGGAAACCAAATCGGTAATCGAGATTCCTTCCAAAACGCTTTCAATCGGGAATTATGGGCTTACGAGCAATCCTTTTACAATCTCTGCTGAAATCGCGAAGTCGATACTCGCTAAGAGCAACGTCGTCTCTTTCTTGGACGATGGGCTTTCGCTCACTAAAACGTCTTCCTCTTATATGCTTGCGCAGGCAGGTGATGGAGGCAACATGGCCGTCATCCCTTGGAACGACGATGGCAATCAGAAATACGCGGTCGTCAGCTTCGATTCGAAGACCAATGAGATCACGAACATCGCAATTAGGGACGAGAAGCCATCCAGCGTCCGCTTTTCCATCGTTCCGAAGATGGATTCAGATAAGCTTCAGGCGACCACGTTCAGGGACAAAGCAACCAATGAGCCTTTGGCCGTCATCGAGACCAAGGACGGCCTGAAAATCGACAAGACGGGAGAGATCTCGCTTTACGCCAAGAAGACGGTTTGGCAGGAGGACCTCCACGCGGACGCGCTCATCCGAAAATTCAACATCGACCCCTCTTTGAGGAAAACCGTTGAGCTGAAGATCGCTTCACAAAACGGCAGGGATTTGCTAGCATTTTTGGCGAAAAGCGCCGGATTGTCCAACATTGAGGAAGCCGCGAATAAACTTGGCGGACTGTTCGTCTCTAGGGACGGATACGTATACGGAAAGAACCTCGAATCGAGGGCATTGTCACTGAAAGGAGAACAACATGGAGTCGAAGAAACAGAGCAAGGCGAGGGCACACGTAACGAAGGCTCCAAGCGAAGGCTTCTTACAAAAGGCGACAGAAGGTCCTACGTCGAAGAAATCAAGAAGTCCCCTTCCATCGAACGAGGAGATCTGGTCATCGTACCAGAAGCGGATGGAGGAAGCGGAAAGCCGCAAGAAGTAAGCTTCTCAGTCATTCCGGAATCCCTATACACGGATTCCATGACCGCCATAGCCAACAAGGGAATCGCTGGGTTCGGAACCTATGCGAGCACCGTTTTCGCATTGGCTGACGGGAACCCCGGCCTAGAAGGCGTCGAAGGCCTTGCCTTCCCAGATGATAACGAGATCTATATCTTCGTTGACAACGTAGAGTCCACGCTTGAGATAGCCGCGCTCCACGAATACATCCATTTGGCCAAAGGCAGCGAGGAATACGGCGATATTTACGTCGAAGCCGAGGTTTATGTGAGGGATAGGCTTGCACTTGCCATTCAGCGCATTGATTCCAAATCGAATGAGCTGACGACTTTCGATAGATCTTTGGCCGCATGGTACGAGGATTACCTAATCGGAGAAAGGGGATTGAGCCCAGAGGCCGCCTTAGAGGAATTGACCTGCGATTTCATCAGCAAGAGGATCACCGCCATCCCGAAGATGTTCAATACGTTCCCCGAGGAAGACGATGCGTTCATCGGTAAAATCCTTTCGAGAATGGAAGAGAGGACTGGGTTCGACAGGGTTTCCTACAGAAGAGATTCGGACGGGAATCGCCTTACCGAGGCTCAGGAAGCCTTATTCAAAAAAGGCAAATTCAATGATTCTGAGCATAGGATTCTCGTCCTTTATTCAGGTTCGGATTTTGACTACGACGAATTCGACATGAGCCTAATCGGCAAGGGCGCGGGAAGCGCTCTAGGATGGGGTATCTATTTATCTGACGAACCCGATTTGTCGAGGGATTATGGGACAACTGGCGCTAGAAAATATTATGCGTTCCCATCCAAAATCCTCTCCAGTTCCCGCGTAACGATGACGGAAAAAGAGGTCAAAGCCCTTGTTGATGCTTTGTCCAAGGAAACAGGCATTGATGTGATCAAAGAGGCTCATGGGAGCGATAAATACGGATTCGCGGAATGCGAAGGCGATTTCTACGGGCTGACAAAGCCTGCGGATTTGCTTTCTGCCGCTAAAAACGACATGAGCGTTGTCAATTTCCTCGAGAACGTTCTGCAAAAGAAAATAGAGCCGCAGGAATTCCTTAGGATTCTTTGCAAAACAACTGGGTACGAAGGATTTAGGAAAGGAAATCAGTTCGGCGTCTTCAAGCCCGAATTGGTCAAGAGCGTGTACAATCTGACGCCGACGAGCGAATCCAAAAACGTCAGGTTCGCGAAAGCCCCCGAAAAGCCAGAGCCCGAGAAGGTCATCCCGGAAACGCAGAAGAAGTCCTCTTCTGTCCTCATTGAGGAAGCGGCGGATTCGACAAAGCCGACCGTTACTCGCCTATCCACCGTCAGGCAGGCTTTCATCGCGGCCATCGGCGAGACATTGCCAAGCGGTACCGAATTCCGCATCCAAGCGCCCGATTACAAGGCCGTGCACGCTGAAATCAACCTCGCTAAACCGAAAGACCGCGACACAGTCATCTCCAACATCTCCAAATACCTTGGCAACACTGAGGTTTGGTTCCCGATTGAGCCCAAGAAGAAGGGCGGAGACGTTTCCTTCGAGAAGGCGAGGCTCTATGAGATCATGATGCCTGCTCAGGCAGAGGAGGCCACGCGCATCGTCATGGATGTGCTCGATGGCAAAGCCGAGCCTAGCAAACTGGCGAAATGGGCCGAATCCTTGTCATTGTCCAAAATGACGAACCAACAGAACGTCCGCAACTCCAAACTCCTTTCGCGGATCCAAAGAAGGGTCGAATCCTCTTTGAAGAACGCTTTCGGATACGGTGACGTGCCTGCCGCCGAGATAAACTCCATCGCGAGCATCGTCAAGGACGTGAAGCCGTTCCTGACGCCAAAGAGCGCCATTCAGCTGGCAGACAACGCGTTGCTGCAATACACCGATGAGAACCTCGGTGAGCTTTACTCTTCGCTTGGCATGTCGCTCAATCCCGTCGTGCGCCTGCTTGCTCAGGCAGTCAAGGATGGCGCGACGCCAGGGAAACCGCTTGACCCAGTCGTCTATATGATGGCGAACGATTTGCTCCAGCTCATCGACGAGGACATGAAATGGATCTCCCGAGACTCCCATGACAGGAAGGTGACTTTGGCCATCGACAACGTCCGCACGATGCAATCCGTGTTCTATGGGAAATCCGGCTCCGGCAAAGCACCGATTTTGGTACAAAAGTCCATCGAGGCCCTTAAGAGGGTGGACGTCAGCATCATCAGCCCCGCGTTCTTCTTCAGAAGCGTTTTGGGAGAGGACGCGCCAATCACGGTTCACATCAACCAAGGGCTTTCCGAGGTCGAGAACGCAATCATCGCCAAAACCGAGGAACTCACCAGTTTCGTCTTCAATGAATTGGCTGGTGATTTGGACGTGGACTCCGCGCTTTCCAAGAAAATCGAGTTCAAGGGCGAGAAGATCACGCTTGGCGTGGCTTTGAACCGCCTCAACCTATACAAGACCTTGGGAGAGAAGTTCTTCAACGCGAAGGGCGCCACCACGCTTCCAGACAGCAGAAGGGGAGAGGTCCTCTACTCCAAGGAGGACATCGCGGATTTGGAGGCTTTGATTCCGTCCGAGATTTTGGCATACAACGACAAGGTCCTGCACGAACTCACTTCCGGCAAACTCCACAAGTACGTGGCGGATGGTTATAAGAAGGCAACCAACACCGAGCTCATCAGCGTGGGCGATGAGGAAAACGGCATCTACTATTGGCGCGTATCCCGGAGAAGCGACAAGAATTTCGGTGCCAAAATCCGTGGATCCGCGAGGAACGTGGATTTGAGCGTCTACAACGAGCGCGTTCCGAATTCTCGTGCTGACCTGAATTTCGACATCGACTTCGTGTCCGCGATGAAGAACTACATCTCTTCGACGGTGCGCGATTTCGAGACCTACGAGTGGGTTCAGACGTTCAACGTCATGATGAACCAGCGCGTTTATGGTACGACCCTCAACAAACTCGGGGAGGAAAACGTCGTCGGATGGGACGAAATCGTTGATTTGGTCTACCATCAAGTCTTAGGAATTCCCTATGACGATTACAAGAGCCTGCTTGGGAAAGTGGGCGGAGGCGCTTTGGGATTGCTCCAGCGCTCAATGGTCTTGGGCCCGCAGACGGCTATGAGGACTATGTCCTCTAGGCCTTGGTTCGCCGCCTATTTCGGGGAGGAGATCTCCGTCAAGGGAGCGATTCAGGAAGTCAAGAATGGAAGCGAATTGGCCATCAAACGCAACCGCGAGATCATCGAGAAATACAGTCCGTACCTCAAGAACCGTTTTGCTTCCGGTGAGATCATCGACGCCCAGACCTCCCAGAGGATCCACGGCAAGATCAGCCAGTTCTTCGGCACGCCTTTGAGGCTGGCCGACATGGAACTCCACCTCACATACGGCTTTGCCTGCGCACAGGCCAAAGCAGAGGCGGAAGGGCACGGGAAGCCCTATTCCGATGAGAACAACGAATGGGCGGTAAAATACCTCGAGGAAGCCTCCAAAGAGACCCAGCCGACCAACGCGCTCGGCAGGGTTGGCGGTTTCCGCTTCGGGCAATACGGGCCTCTCGTCCGTCAGACCTTTGGTATGTTCGCCTCCATGATGCAATCCTTCTACCAAGGTGTGAGGAACGCCGTAGGTGACCTTCTTTTCGCACATGCCAAAACCAAGCGCATCGAAGCCGCCATCAAGCACCACGAGGAGCGCATCGCGTTCTATTCCGAGGAAGCGGACAGAGCAAGGGAAGACATGGCCTCCGCTATGGACGAGGATACCTACAAAGACGCGAAGAAGCGTTTTGAGGAAGCTGAGTGGAAGAAGAAGGAGCATGAGGATGCCAAGGCTACCGCCGAGGAAACCCTCAAATCCCATAAGCGCAACCACACGGGCAAAGCCGCAAGGAATCGCGTCATCGGCGTGTTCTCCGGCCTGCTCTTCTCCGCAGCCATGTATACCGCGATCAACGAGGTCATCAAGAGGCTCGAGGGCAAGAAGGAGTGGGACGACTGGAATGCGCAGGAACTCATGTCCAACACGCTTGAGCAGGCGTTCTTCAAGTCCTTCCCGTACCTCTCAACCATCTACTATTCCATCAAGAACGACAGCGATATGACGCCGTTCACCATCGACAACATCAATCAACTCATGAGCGATGCCAAGAACCTCTTCGAAGCCATTCAGAAGGGCGATGGCGGGATGATCGTCGGGTCCGCGTTCAACTCATTGAGGAACATCGCGCAGTTCTTCGGGATCCCCGCGAATTCCCTTTGGAAGCTCATCAACGGCACATGGTACACCATCGACCGCGCGAGCAACCTTGAGGCGAATGGCTGGCTCGGCAACATCAGCGCCACGAAACTGCGCAGCAATTTCAAAAACGCCGCAGAAGCCGGCTCTTTCGGTAAAGCCAAGGCGAACCTTGAGGTTTGGTCCAAACTCTACAGCGCGCCCGTCGAAGGCGATTTGCTAAGCGAGATCTACCGTCTCGAGAGGGCTGGATACAGCACCGTTCCGAGTGCCTGCGCAAGCACTTACACGGACGATGCAGGGGAGCGTGTGCAGTTCACGACTGCCCAAGCAAGCGCGTACCAAAGTGTGTATATGCAACTCAGTAAGTCCGCGAACGAATTGCTTAAGCTCACCGACTACAGAAAAGCAGATGACAAAACGAAGTCTGCCATGCTGAACAAGGTGTACTCACTCTATTCCGAAGCCGCCAAGGCAAAGGCTCTGAAGGTTGCGCCGAACTCCAAGATGGGCAAACTGCTTTACTATTGCGGGGGCAACGTTGACCTGGCTAAATACATCGCGGGCTTGCAGGCGATCTCCAATGTCACGGAGTCGAGGAACAAGACCCGCAAGGAGAGCGTGATCGCGTCCATCAACCGCATGCGCGGATTCTCCAAAGCGGAGAAATTGCTGCTTGCGTACCTTGCCGGTTATAGCGTGAGCGGGACTTCCAAAACCATCCTAACGAAGTATCTGAGGACGAAAGGTTACGATGCCAAAGCATTGAAGGAAATTTAGTTTTACACCCACTTTTACCTCCATTATGGCACCCAAAACAAAGAAAACCCCGATGAATTCGGGGTTTTTATGCTAATGGAGCAGGTGACGGGAATTAGGCAATCCAGTTCACTGATTACCGCTTTTTACCTCTTACTACGTAAGAACGTTCACAGGTCAGTTCGCTTTCTACCGCTTTCTACCATGTTTTGCCACTCTTTTTTACACCCAAATCAGGCTAGGTCGTCTAGGCTCTTTCGCCTCTTCCCTTTGGTGTAGTGGATGTAGTACTTCATCGTGGTCTCCATAGAGGAATGGCCGAGGTGCAACTGAACCTCCTTAACGTCGTAGCCGTGATCGAACATGCGGGTGGCGAACGAGTGCCTAAGCCCATGAAGTGTTATGTGCTCAAGCCCAGCCAAGCGGAGGTGCTTGTCCACGAGGTCGCGCACCTTATGTCTGCTGACGTGGGCGCCGTTGTATCCCATGAAGAGGTAATCGCCGGGGCCGATGCATTTGACGCGGATGTAATCCAAGAGCTCGCCCATGAACGACTCGGGCAACGTGACGTATCTGTCGGAGCCGGTCTTCGTGTGGTCTTTGCGCTTCCCGTGATTGTCTATCTGCTTGTTTATGAGCAGGGTGCAGTTCTGCGCGTTTATCGACTCATAAGTAAGACCTTGCCATTCTCCGATTCGAAGGGCGCCGTAGAAGAGCGTGAGGATAGGCACCTTCCATTCAGCGTCTTCTTCGTTGAATGACTCAATGAAGCTCCTGACGTCCTCCTCGCCGTTGACGAAGAAGTTCTCGTGCTCGGAGATCCTAGAGCCCTCCTTGAACGGGGCAAGCGCGTCTATCGCGTCATCAGCGACGTCCCTGCTTACGTACTTTCGTTTCTTCGCGTACTTGAGCAGGTTCTTGACCGCAATCATCTTGTTGTTGCAGGTCTTGCTCTTAAGGCCCTTCGAAGTGAGGTTTGCGCGGTATCTGTCGATGCTTCTCAACTCGAACGCCTTGGAGACGGATGTGGATTCGGGAATGACCGGGAAGAGGTAGTTCTTGAATGCGAGTTCGTAATTGTATACGGTCTCGTAGTCCATACCCTCGCTCCTGCAGCAACCGCAGAATGCTTGGCAGAGCTCGCCCAAGGTCATCTCCTCGCCGATTCTGAAGGATGGGGACTGGCGCTTTGCCTTCGCCTTCTTGATTTCCTCGCGCTCTATGTCCTGCATGTAGCGCATTCCGACCTCGCCGAACTTCCACGCCTTGTTGCGGATGTTCGCGGTGTGCCATTCGCCGTCCTCGCCCTTGTATTTGTAGGTGATGTAGTATTGCTTTCTCGCTTTGTCTTTGATGATTGCCATAAGGCCTCCTTTATTTGAAGGCCGTGGTTTGATAAAATCAAAAAGGTTGTGATTGCCACGGCCAAGAGCCCTGAATGCCGCCAAGCTGTGAGGGCTCTTTTCTTTTGCTTATTTGATGTAATCCTTGATGAACCTGAGCACTTTCTCCAATTCCTTCGCGCCAAGCGAATTGAGCTCGTTCTTCACCTGCTCACGCAGGCACTCTGACACGTTAGCCTGGTCGATTTGAATCCCGACCGAGCGATGCACCGCGTATTCGCCGGAATAGGCAACCGTCGTTTGGTTAGGCGTGGTTATCGACCAAGTCTCGGGGTTTATCCTTCGTATCACGTTGCATGACACGTTGTGCGATTCCCTTATCCTCGCGAGTTCCGCCTCGCTGACGTAGGCGTGCTCATCGTCGAAGTGCAACCCTATGCCCGCTGGCGAATATCCCATAAGGTAATCGCTCGTGACATCGAAGAAGGAAGTGAGCTTTTGTACGTGTATCTCTCTGAATGGCTGCTTCCCGTTCTCGATGCCGCACAGCGTGGAATTGCGTATCTTAACGTAGGATTCCAGCTCGCGAAGCGTGAGGTTGGCTTTCGACCTAAGTTCCTTTAGGCGGTTCATTTTCCGCACCTCCTTTCCGCCATCATTATATTTGCCTGCAACGAAAACCGCAATATTTTTTGGAAAACGCTAAAAAACTGTTGCGCTCCATCAAATCTGGCACTATCATAATGTTGCAACGAAAAACGCAGCAAGCGAAAGGGAGACGGCATGGCGAGAGAGCATTTGATCGACAGAGATAAACTTAAGGCCGAGATGCTTTTGAAGCACGTCCGAATCCCCGATATGTGCGAATATCTATGCATTTCCGACGCCTCTTGGCACAACAAGATGAGCGGAAGGACCGAGTTCACCGAGAGCGAGGTCTCTTTGCTCGTCTCGAAATTCGGGAATGTTATTTTTTTGCCTCGCCTTGCAACGAAAAACGGTGCAGGAAGGAGGTGAGAAGGTGACGATAGAGGAGAAGGAGCGGTTCCTGATGAAGCCTAGCTACACGGCCAAGGACATCATGGACATGCTCGGATGCAAGAAGACGTGGGCCACGCAGGTCATGAACGAGTGCAGAAGGAAGTTCGGCGGGCTGATACCCGGCAGGAACGCCATAACGCCGCAGTCGTTCTGGATCCACGAGCACACGACGCTAGACGAGCAACTTAGGCAACTCTCAATCGCCAAGGGCTATGCGCAATAAGTACCTGAAAGAGACGTACAGAAACCGAGACGCGTGGCTCTCAAACAGGGGCCTCGGAGGCTCGGCGGCGAGCGCGATACTAGGGCTCAACCCGTACATGAGCATACTCGAGCTCTACAGGGCGATAGTGATGCCGAACGAGAACCCCATCCACGACGAGAACGAGTCCATGCGCTACGGAACGCAATGCGAGCCGCTTATCAGGAAGATATTCGCCCTCGACCATGCCTCGACGTACCGAACGATAGCCCCAAAGGGCTTCGAGATGTACCGAAGGGCGGACAAGACGTGGATGACCGCGACCCTAGACGGGAAGCTCATAAGGCTTGCCGACGGCAAGAAGGGAATCCTAGAGATCAAGACCCACGACGTCCGGAAGAAGGACGATGCGGCCAACTGGGAGAACCGGATACCCGACAACTACTACGTGCAGGTGCTCCATTACCTGCTGGTCAAGTCGGACGCCGACTTCGCGGTGCTCAACGCAAAGCTTCGATTCTTCGATTACTCGAAGGAGAAGGGCCTGACACTCAATAGGACCGAGATACGGGAATACTACGTGGACAGGTCGGACGAGCAAGTCCAGAAGGACATGGCATACCTAGAGCAAAGGGAGACCGAGTTCTGGGAGGAGAACGTCCTAAAAAAACGGATGCCAATCATGCAAATCAAGTTCTAGGAGGAAAAAATGACACAGGAATTTGCATTAACGCCGGTCCTTGACAACGACACCGGCAAGTACGTCATCGACCACTTCGATGCCGTGCTCCAAACCGTCAAGGAATACATCGACGCGGCGGCCAACGCCATTGCGCAAATCGCCGACCCCGAGACATTGAGGCTGGCGAAAGACTCTCGCACCGAGATCCGCAAGAAGAAAGAGGCGATCAAGGATGCGCGAATCCAAATCAACGCCCTATTGCTCGGGCAGTTCAACGAGCAACTCAAGACCATCGAGGGAATGCTCGACGAGGCCGACAAATCGCTTAAAGCGAAGATCGACGCCTACAACGAGGAGACCAAAGGCCCTCAGGCAACCAAGCCGAAAGTCATGACCCTAACGGTCAAAGGCTACGACGCGAAAGCCATCGAGAAGGTCAAGAAACTGGCTCTATCCCTCGGGCTCCAAGCGGAGGTGAAGTGACATGGCCGAAAAGATGAAATTCTCCGTCGCCATCAAGACCGACGCATACAAGAACCTCATCAACAACACCCTCGGAGACCCCGAAGTCGCACGCAGATTCGTGGCCGAGATCTCCACGGTCGTCTCGCAGAACAAACAACTTCAGCTCTGCGACGCAGGCTCCATCATCAGCGCCGGCTTGCTTGCGCAGACACTCAACCTCTCCCTCGCCCCATCCTTAGGCTTTGCCTACGTGGTCCCCTACAAGGACAAGGCCCAGTTCCAAATCGGCTACAAGGGACTTGTGCAGCTTGCACAAAGAAGCGGCCAGTTCCAAGACCTCGACTCCAAGCCCGTTAGGGCAGGCGAGTACAAGGGCAGGAACAAGATCACGGGCCAGCCAATCATCGAGTTCGACGAGATGGAGGACCTCAAGAAGCCCATCGTCGGCTACCTCGCCTACTTCATCCTCAACAACGGCTTCACCAAGACGCTCTTCATGACCAAGGAAGCCGTAGAGCAACACGCCAAGAAGTACTCCAGGGCATTCGCCTCCGACTGGAGCGGAAACCTCTGGAAGGACCAATTCGACATGATGGCGCAGAAGACCGTCCTCAAATTGCTCCTCAACCGCTACGCGCCCCTCTCCATCGAGATGCAGCAGGCGGTCAGGGCTGACCAAGCGGTCGTCAGCGAGGACCTCAAGCGCTTCGAGTACGTGGACAACGAGAAGCCCTCCAACTCCACGGTCGCGAACACGCTTGCCCCATCCGAGCCCGAGGGAGAGCCCGTCCAAGCAGACCCCGACGGAGTCATCGCGGACGACGAGGATCCGTTCTAAGAACCAACTGGGGGGCGGGAAAAGAAAAAGTACCGCCTCCCATCCCTAACGGGGGAAAGAAAAGGCTTTGAATGAATATCTTAAAAACAAAAGAAATCCCTCAAACACCCTTCCTTCTCAATGAAAAAGAACCCTGCACAGCGAAGGCTGCTGATAACCATGAATGTTGCTGTATGGCCAATGGGATACGTTGCAGTAAAGCGAATCCGGAGGCAGGCGCATGCAGGTGACAGTGTGGCATCTGACCGTCGCCATGAGGGAGAACGGCATAGACGTCCCGAGAGGCCATTACGGGCCGTTCCTCGTAGAGAGGTTCTGGCAGGCTGTGCTCGACAGCAGGAGGGTGACCATCGAGAAGATACGCGACTGGAACCGCAGGTGCATCGCGTTCATGGCCAACAAGGGCCTAAGCATAGACGACTACATAGCGTACCTCCACAAGACGAAGATGTCGTCTGAACTCAACATCGACTGGCCGTCCATCGAGGAGCAGGCCAAGAAAGACAACGAGGAGTGGGAGTCGATACTCTCGCAACTCAAAACCCAAACCGATTGAACCAAGGAGAAACCATGAAATACACAATCGAACTCGACTACGAACAGGCGGAGGCCGTCAAGAAGGCCTTGTCCGCCGCAAGCGACAAACAGGCCGAATCGGCCACCATCGCCTTGAGGAAGAACGACTTCAAAGAGGCTTCCCACAACATCTACGAGGGCAAGAGATACCAAGACGTCCTCACCTACATCTGCGACGAGACCGGCAGGCAGGCGCTTGAGCAGTACCGCGCATCCCACCCCGAGGAGAACCACGATGGAACAGGAACAGAAGAATCTAACTGACCGTCAGGAAGCGCTTCTCGCCCTCCTTCAGAACACCTACGACATCGACGATACGCAATACCTATCATCGAAAGAGATCCAGGCGCTCGTCCCCGGCTATGACGCAAGGGACGCCTACAAGGAGATCAACCGCGACTACCACGCCATCAACAACGACCCCGAGGTCCCCAACATCATCATCGCCGACCGCGTCCACGGCTACAAGATCGCCACGGAGGCGGAGGTGAAGGCATACGCCGAGAAGAAGGCCATCAGCCTAAGAAAGGGCTTCGGCAGGCTCGGCAGAGTCGTCAGAAAAGCCAAACTCGAAGGGGTCATGGACCTCTTAACCGAAGAATTCCACAAGCCATTTGAAGTATCGAAAGGAACAAACTGAAATGTCAGCAAGAATATTCTTACTAAGCCCTGAAAAGGCGATTGAGTTTATCAAAAAACTCAATGAGCCCGGAAACGTCATCGTCAGCTCATCCAAAGACGATGAGAAAGCAATGCCCGAGATGTCTGCCTACGCGAAAGCGATGATGCTTAAGCACATGCAGAGAGAAATGGGTCATACCATCAGCAAAATCCCAACCGGCTTCATTTCCTTCAACTGCGACCTGAAGCCCATTATCCCGACCTTCTACGTGAACAAAGCCAAGAAGACCATCGTGTGCAAATTGGGCAAAAAGACCACTAAGGTCAAACTCCAAGACGGCGACACGTGGCATGAATACACCGGCTTGCTCGCTTCTTACGTCAAAGCGATCGTCGGATTGAACGTAATCAACAAAGCCCACATCGAAAGAGTGCCATGCGAAGAAGCGGAAGCGCCCATCGAAGCGCCGAAAGCCGTTGAGCTCGCAATCGACGAGCAACCCCAGCAATTCGCGTCCTTCGTTCCGCAACCCGATTGTGGATTCACCTTCTCGGTCAAGGACAAGGAATCCTTCCACTTCAAGCCAACCGGCGTGGATGGCGTCTACATCTCAGACTGCGCCGTGTTCAAAGCGCCGTTTGACAAGGACGGTTGCAACGACTGGGAGAAATCCAGCGGCAAGAAATTATTGGAGCAATGGTTCAAAGAGCACGCGCCAATCGAAATCCAAGAGCAGTTCGACATCGACATTCCCACTGTGGAGGAAGTCTTCTCCCAGAAGATGATCAACTGGTGGGGCGGCGATTCCGTCAAGGGTCTTGTCTCCAAGCAGTTCCCTATCTTCAAAGATTCCGACGAGCGCATGAAGGAGTTCGAGGGCAAGCCTATCTGGTGGTGGACGCGCTCCGCCAGCGCTGGCTCTGCCGACCTTGTGTGGGGCGTCGAGACCGACGGCGGCATCGGCATCAACTCCGCGTACTACGCGTACGGGTTCGTCCCCGTCTTGCGTCGTAAATCCCAAGAATCGACCAATCCCGACCGCAAGGTCGAAAAGGTCGGTTCGTCCAAGAAGAAAGCCAAGTCCAAAAAGTAACTGGTTAGTAATCAACGGAGTTTGGCCGTTCTCTCTAAAAACGGCCATCAAAAAAACAAAAACCCATGAAAGAAGAAGACAAAACGATTCAGATAATCGAGCCTAAGACGACTCAATACGTCCTTGCCGGCGAAAGGGTAAGGCTTGTCGGCAACAATGTTTACGGAACTCGCTTAGCCCATGAAGGCGTTGGCTATCTGCTAAGTCAATGGAATAAGCCAACGAGAAACATTGACGATGCCAGCATCATCGAACTGCAGGACTATGAGGTCAGATATTCATACGAGAACCATGCTTGCATATACCGCGCCGGAATGGAACTGCGTCTGATTAAGAAATCGGATGCGGAAAAATACCTGCTCGATCATCCTCTTCCAAGAAAAGCCATAAGCAAGAAAACGCGTGAATCAGTTTATGCGATGTTCAATGGGCATTGCGCATATTGTGGTCGCGAGATCGTCATGAAGGAAATGCAGGTTGACCACATAGTCGCCCATATGTCGCACGGCGGTGACGATTCGGAAGAAAACTATTATCCGGCATGCTCCGTATGCAACAGAGTTAAGTCGTCATCAACCCTAGAAGGCTTCAGAAGCGGAATTCGCAACTGCGCGAGGATTCATCACGGAAGAAAGCCAAGAGACCAACACATATACGCCGATTCAGACAAGATAGCCGAGTATTACAACCTACTCGGCGAAGACTGGAAGGATAGGCCGATAGTGTTTTATTTCGAGAAACAGGGGGCAGAAGAATGAAAGGCAATCAATATCGCAAGCTCCATCCAATGAGCAAATTCGCCAAGAGATTCTTCTGCCAACATGCCAAGCGGAACCAAATCCAAGACGATAAGCGCCAACTGAAGCGTGCCGTCAGAAGGAGCGGTAAAGCCGAGATAAGGGAGGAAACCGAATGAAAATAAACAATTTGGATTGGTCGGTCAAATATAACGACGACATGCAGGAAGGCACGTTCGGCGAAACGAATTATGAGACCCTTACCATCTACTTGCGCACACAATGTCATAAGCAAAACATGAGAAGGACGCTGTTGCATGAAATCATTCACGCCTATCAGTACTCTTTCGGCCTCCATTTCATAGAGAGTTTCAACAAAGAGACGATTTGTGAATTCATAGCGCACAACTTCGAAGCAATCGGGGAAATCTACAATCAGGCGAAAAAGGAGATTGGGCTATGAAAACAATCCTAATCTCAATCCATCCAAAGTGGGTTGCCAAGATTCTCAACGGTCAGAAGAGAATAGAGGTCAGAAAAACTGGTCCGCAAGGACCGGGACCGTTTGAAGTCTACATCTACTGCACGAAAGACCAGAAGAACGGCCTTTACTGGGCTGGCAAATGGGCGTGCATAAATCAAAAAGACACAATTCCAAGCATTAGGAACGGAAAAATCGTCGCCAAATGCAGATGCTACATCGGTTCTATGGACTTCCGTGATTCAAAACTGGATGACGGATCCGCGAATTACATCCTCGAGGACTGCCGCCTCACGCTTGAGCAAGCACGCAGGTACCAAGGCGATAGGCCAGTGCTTAGGCTCTGGAACATTGAAAAGCTCGAGGTCTTCGATAAGCCGAAGGAACTGTCCGAATTCTTCCACGGTTTCAAGCTCAAGAACAACGGCGCGGTCCTATTCGACTACGACAGCGAAGCGCTTAGACAGAGAACCCTGTGGGGATATGAATACTCCCATCCGCTTAAAAAGGCACCGCAGTCGTGGTGCTACATGGAGGTAAGGCAATGAACGATAAGAACCCACCCGCAAACGAGAAAGAACAGAACTACAGATTAGTCCCCGGCGTCGATTTGGACGGCAACGAGACGGTCTTCAAACTGATTCTCTCAGAGAAGAAGGATGGTGACAAAGATCATGGCGAGAGTGCCAGCTAGAACCGCAGGCAGATTCGGCCTGAACGCCGTCTTCATCGCAGGCGAGGTCGTTGACGTCAAACTCGGCCAGTCGGACGCGAAGCTGACCATCTGCGTGAAGGTGCGCTGCAGGGTCCCTTCGAAGAAGTACAGCACCGTCACCGTGCCTCTGTACGGAATCGGCGCGAAAGCCGAGCTTATGGCGCTTGTGTGCGAGCCCGGAAATTACGTCTACTGCGAGGCGGAGCACCGCATGAGCAAGCAGGACGGAAGCGCCTATCTGCTTTGCACTTATGCCGAGTGCCTATGCAGGCGGACGAAGGCGAAGAAGCCCGAACTGTCTGTGGTCGGAGTCCTCGACATGACCGACCCGATTGGCTACATCAAGCCCGAGGAGGGCAGGAGGCGCAAGAAGGCAAGAAGGGCAAAACGGAAGAAGAAATCATAGGAGATACGACAATGGGAAGATTCATAGTCCACGGGACTATAACCGAGGAGCCTAAACGCTCCACATTCAAGAACGGCATGGACGTGATGACCGTGACTTTGGAGGAGCGCACGCAAGGCGCCTTCAAGGAGCAGGTCAACATGTATTCCATCGACTTCATCGGCAGGAACACGGACTGCATCCCGCAGAACTCCAGGCTTGCCGGAAGCGTCGCGATAGTCGTCGGGCAAGTCTCGTCGAGGGAGTACAAAGGAAAGATCTACACGAACCTCTACGGAGACGGATTCACGCTCGTGACGCTCGAGGCGCCCAAATACGCGGATGAGGATGACATGCCTCCAGTGCCTGCTCAGGCAGGAGAGGTGCAGCAGACGGTCGATGAGGACGACCTACCGTTCTGATTATGGCCAGAAAAGACACGAACGAGGCCATGAACATCGCCGACAGCCTTAGGCTGACGCTGATGAACTGCGACATGCGGCTCACCTATGGGGAGACCCAAAGGAAGCTCCTTGAGCAGGAATTCCAGCTGAAATCAAAACTCGGATCCAAGAAGGCCAGAAGGCAGGCTATGGTGGCGAAGGCGCAAGCCAATTGCTACGAAATCTATGTCGAGAACGTCAAGAAGATAAAGTCCGAGGCCACGCTGGCCGTGTCCATGATTCTCGACCGCTACGAGAGCAAGTACCGCCGCATATGGATTATGTACTTCATCGAGAGGGCCTCATACGCCGAGATTATGGCGGAGACCGACTACTCGAAGGAGTCCATCGACAAGATAGTGAGGCGGTTCAAGGACGACATCACCAAATTCTACGGAGGTAACGACGAATGAACATCAGCGACAGATGCGCCAAGGAGATACGCTTCGTGAGCTCCTGCGAGGCATGCCTGAGGTATGAGGAGTGCCTAAGCGACCCCGAGAAGGCGAGGGAGCATGGGCGCAAGCCAAAGCCCGGAGGCTCGCAAGGAGTTGCGCCCAAGCGCTTGCGCAGGCAGGTCAGGGCATACTTCGAAAAGGGCAACCCCGTGCTGTTCCCGAGCGTGAAGGTGTTCTGCAGGGAGGTCGGTTGCACCGAAGCCCAATTCAAAACGGTTCTCGCCAAAGGGGTAAGCCCAAGGAAGAACTGCGCCGTTGCCTTCAAGAAGGCACATATCACGAGAATCGAGATCGAGTACTCACAAGGAGGTTAACCATGAGGAACTGCAAAGAATGCGTCAGATACCGAGGCGGAATCTGCGAATGGCTCGGAATGGAGCCAAACGGGGAGCCGTGCGAGAAATTCAGGGAACGGGAGGAGAAGAACAGCGATGAACCAAGAAAAGCAGATAGAGAAGCTGAAAAGCGATAGGGACACCGCCCTTCGGATAACCAAGAGCTTCTCCGACAAACTCAAGATCCTCGCGGAGCACGTCTGCATCTGCGGAGGCAGGCTAGCCTTCAAGGACGCGGACCTAGACCAGCGCGAACTCAAGTCCTTAAGCGAATTCATGGAGGTATACGAATGATTAAGGAATACAAGACGAAATTCGGCATCGTCGCCATCAGAACCGAGCATGTGACCCACGTGAAACTGCCCAACGACGAGGACGGCAAGTGCTATGCCCAAATGGTGAATGGGGCATACATCAACCTCACCAAAGAGCAGGGCGAAGACCTTATTCAGGAGATGAAGGTCGAATGTCATATCAAGAAGTGAACCATCGTTACCATCGGCTGATTAGGATGCTGACCGTCCATACGGACGGGACCGCCACCGTATCCCTCAAATCGGGAGGTGGCTTCATCGCCGAGTCGCCGGAGGAGATTGAGAAGGAAATGAAAAGGCTTGCCGGAAAGGAAAATAACGATGAATGAAACCAAAGAACCGATGACCTTATTGAAGGCGCTGGAGGCGAAGAACCGCGTCTGCGTGCAGATGGTCAACCCAACGAGGGACGAGAAGTGCCAGTGCTTCATGTTCTTCAACAACCCCAACGACGCGCTTGCCAAGGCGCTTGACCCGCTTGTCGGGGAACTCGTCTACGTGGGCGAGCCGACCGAGCAGATGCCGTTCTCCTACGCGAAGACTCTATTCGTCTTTGAGCAAGAAGACCTGCAGCCGCCAGAGGAAGCCGAACCCGTGCCTGAGCAGGCAAGGGCGGAGGCGTGAGCGTGCCTGTTCAAGCAGGAGGTTGCGTTATGCCCATGAACGAATTATGCGAAAACAATGCAAAGCCACGTTCTTTTCCTAAGAAAAGGCCTATTTTGCTGCGGGGCGACCTCGTTGAATTCGACCATCTGCCGCAGCGAAACGTCTCCCTGCTGTACTCCGTGAAGAGGAGCGGAAGGAAACTTGTCGGCAACACGAAGTACTCTAAGAACCAAGGCAGGCTCTATTGCGAGTGTGGGCCAGTGGACAAGCAGTTGCGCTCTTGCGTCAAAGCCGTTTGGAGGCAGTCTCCCGATGGCGATTACATGCTCATTTGGAGGAAGGATCCGTGATCCAAGGGAGATACGTCACCAAGGGCTATGCCCTCTTCGTCAAGCAGTCGTTCCTGCGTGGGCATGCAGAGGAGATAAAGCGCTCTGCCGGCTTCGTCGGGATTGACGAGGGAGATGACGCGCCTCTTGTCAGCACCCGCTCGAAACTGCGCGGTTTCGCCTCCATTTGGTTTGCAACCAAATTCGAGGCCGAGTTATTCGCAAACACCCACGTAAACGACGTGTACGTCGGCTCATACAACGATGGCGTTAGGATGCAGGTCATCGAATTCTCTGGAGAGAACGCCGTCTTTGGGGATTGGTACTCCAACGATGACTGGAGGTCGTGGTGGAACTCAAAGCCGAACGAACTGCTTGACCGAGTCAACATCAAGACGGATGACTTCGCCAAGATCTGCTCCGCCTACGACGAGGCCGAGAAAAACTTCAAGGGCGCGCTGTCGAACCTCGTGCTGAAGGAACTTCCGTTGCGCAGATTCTCTTTCCCAGAAGGGGATTGCATATACGAATTCGACTACAAGGGCGATGGCGTCATGAGGGTGAATTCCTTCATCAGCCACCAAGATGGCGCGTTGCGACCGTTCTTGGAGATGGACGTGCATGGGATGGAAAGTGAGCTTGACGCGGACTTCGGGCAGGAATCCATCCGCTGCTCCCCATTCATGGCGGCCAAAGCCCCACGGGAAGTCGCTTATAAGGCGGCGTGGAACTTCATCATCGTGAATTGGTTCATGCTCAACCTGCCTGCCCGCGTAAGCAAGCAGAGGAAGGTGATTGGGCATAAGCGAAGCAAAAAGCGAAAACATTCTCAGAAGCCGTTGGAGGTGGTTTGGAGGGATGAGTACGAAATCGACCTCAACGGACTCACCAAGGCGATGATACGCCGTGAGATAAGGTGCCTATGCTGGGGCGTTAGGGGCCACGAGAGGCACTACAAAAACGGCAAGGTGGTGTTCATCAAGCCGTATCGAAAAGGCAGGGAGAGGGACAACCCCGATGCCTATGTCGCAAAGACTTACAGAAAGGAGGGCGATGAAGAATGAGATTCAAATTCGAGATCCCTGGCGAACCGCTTGCCAAGGCTAGGCCGAGGGCATCGCTGTTCGGTGGGCACGCCCATGTGTACACACCGCAGAAAACCGCGAACTACGAGGGTAAGGTGGCTCTTGCGTTCAAGAACGCGTACCCGAGTGCTTGCCCAAGCACCAAGGCGCTTGTTGTGACGCTTGTGTTCTATTTCCCGCTCAACAAAGGGGATTACACCGGCACCGGAAAGCTGGGGAAGCATGGCCTTCTGAAGCTCGCCGGCAAGGAGAGACACGTCAAGAAGCCCGATTGCGACAATCTCGCGAAGTCCGTCCTCGATGGCCTAAACGGGATAGCATTCGTGGACGATTCGCAGATATGCGGGCTTGCCATAAGCAAACGGTACGCGGAAAGCCCCCGCTGTTGCGTCACCATCTGTGAGTTGATGTGAAGAAAAGACGGCCGTAATGCGGTCGTTTTTGATATAATTAAGGCATGGCAAGGAAAGAGGTTGGCGCTGGATTATTCGGCATTGGCATCGTGTTCGGCATCGTGTTGGCCGTCGTGCTGCCGCGATTCGTCGATTGGTGGATCGTGGTTTTGGCCGTTGCTGCCTTCGCGGTAATCACGCTGGCTGGCGTTGCGATTTACATGCGCAAGTAACCTGACTGAGCAAGCACTGGCGCGCATATGACTGCCTGCGCAGGCGCGTAACATATGTATATAAATAAAACCGCAAGCGTCGGAATCGCAAGCGGTTTTTTCATCAGCCGTTGATGTCCTTGAGAATCAGCTGGCGGACGTAGTCGATTTTGTTTTCCTGCTCCTGCAGTTTGCGGATGACCTCCGCATCGTGCTCGTTGTGGAAGCGCAGGGTGAAGGCGGTTTGGGAGCGCTTTTTGTACGCGTTGTTGACTCTGGTTGTCGCCCTTCTCCGCTGTCTGTTGGTCGTGTAAAGTCTCTTTGGCATCGGTGTTGCCCTCCTGTTCGATTATATATTCGCGTGCTTGCTCAGGCAAGGTCGTCTTCGGGATATTTCTCCGCGCACTTGGCACAATCGCAGATGTCGCAATCGCACATTGAGCATGGCTTTATCATCGCACCGCAATGCGGGCATTTCTGACGCTCGAACATAATTGGGTAGAGTTCCACGTCATATCCGCAGACGTTGCAGTTTTCGGTAATTTCTCGTTTCATTGTTTTGATCTCCTTAGATGATTCCGTTCTCGCGGAATTCCTTGAGCAGGCCGTATTGCCTGCCCAAGTCCGTGAAGTGCGCTTGCATCCTGCATAGGCACTCATATGATGGGGTTGCGTCAGATAGGCGAGACTGCCAGTCGGTGGCCTCCTGTCGGGCCTTCTCCTTGGCTCTTTTGTATTGCCACCTCATTGGAGTTCCTCCAAAGAGATTGGGCAAGCGCCTTCGGCTATCAGCGTGTTGCATACGTCGTCGTCCGTGATTTGGTGTGGAAGGGCGTACACGTCCCTTCCGCAATGCAGTGCCATTGCGACTCCTATAAGATTGCCGGAATGGGGTCTGCAATCGAGGACGTATGACCTCTCGCTCATGCTGGACGCTACCTGCTTCAGGCGAAGGGCGAGCATGCTTGACGGCACGGGGGAACGCTTTGTGGTGAATGAGAAGCGCTCACCGTTCGGCCTAACCCCGTCAATGTAGTCGGCTGTCTTCTCGCGCAGCCATATGACCGTGTATCCCTGCTTGGGCAGGCACTCGATGATCTTCTGGCGAATCTGCTTGGCGTAATCGGAAGTGGCTCTCATGACGAACGCGAATTTGTCTCCGCTTAGGTCTATGGTCTTGTCTTCGAAGAAGACGGCGAACGGTGGCTGTGGGGTGGTGTCCTTGATGGCGAGCGGGAAGCGTTCGTCCATGTAGGCAACGGCTTTGCTTGTGCACTCGATAGCCTGGTCGATGTACTCGTCCTCGACAGAGCCACGTGCCTTGATTGCGTCAAAGACCCGTGTGAAGTCCCCGTCCTCGCGGATGGTCAGGGCGATTAGGATGTTGTTGGCATTGAGCCTGTTGTTGGCGATTTCCATTTTCAATCTCCTTTCATGAAATCTTCGATTTCCTTGGAAAACTTGCATTGCGTTGAGTATGTGGTCGCTTTGAGTATGGACGTGATCTGCGCCCTCGTACCGTATCGCAGGAGCACTTTGGAGTTCGGGTGCTTCGTGAGCAGGATGTAGAGCGGTTGGCCTATCCTCTCGTAGTTGGTGACGAATAGCGATGCCTTCGTCCGTGCCGTCTCGTAACGGCCTATCA
>Ga0310786_10000843_pt1 | contig 49122 bp, 41 predicted proteins | sample AusTroGonzalo_MG_FD_203881 | JGI IMG/M metagenome (GOLD analysis project Ga0310786, IMG submission 203881) | Bovine rumen microbial communities from tropical cattle in Woodstock, Queensland, Australia - Gonzalo_03 (v2) (version 2) | ecosystem: Host-associated > Mammals > Digestive system >...
TGACCCTGATGCGGCGTGGGGCATTAACGGTACGTGGAGCGAACCTTTATCAAGGTATTTTGACACGACGGATATCCCGACGGGAGCGGTTGCCGTCACGACCGAGTATAATAAAGAAAAGTACCGTGTCAGCATGAGCGACATTGTGGTTGATAGCGACCTTGACATGGGCGAGTTTGAGCTTACGGCCGAGCAAATCAATGCGATTAACCTTGCCGCGCAAAGCGGGACGATTGACCAGCTAGTTGCGACGGAGAAAATTACTTCACCGGAAATTGTTTCTACAGGAAGAATTTGTTTTGATAAGAATGATTCGAAAGATTGTATTGAATCTTGGGAAGGCCTGGGCGGCGGAGGAGGGGACACTAGCGATCTTACTTTGGTTCAGTTATGCAACGCGGGCATGTCTGAGTCGTGCATGGCGGCATTTGCCAAAGGTTTGAACCTAACTTGCTCGGATGTTGACGCAGTTTACGATCGATTCGGTGCCGCGTATCCGAGTCCCAAGATTTACGGTTTGAGCTATGGTAGCGGTGGAAACTATGAAGGCTCCATTCGCACCAAATGCGAAGGCACAAGCTTCGTGGTTAGCGATATTTCAACTTCAACCCTCACGAATCCTGTAGAGCAAGTGGGAGGTAGCGCTTTTGCCATAACCCAGCCGGGATGGTATCAAATTACGTTGATGGGAGAATCAGGGTATAGAGATGGTGATGGTTATACATGGTCTGCTGCAGGAGCGGGAGGCATTTTAGTAGCAAATACATATTATGATGAGGATACTTTAATAACTTTAAAGGGAATAAAAGGTGGGTATACAAGCTCCGCCCTTTTTGGCGGAGTAGGCGTAGCTTTGTGGGATGATGTTGTTACTACGGGAGCTCCGAAACTTGTAGCTGGAGGTGGAGTATCTGGTTGGTGTGCCGGTGGAGGTTATAATGGTGGATCGACAACTTGGGGAGCCGGCTCTTATGGTTATAGTTGGGATGGTCATTTAGGAAATAATACAACTTATTGTAATTCAACCTCTTGCAACATTGGAGCAACCGGAGGTAGCTTCAGATGGTCTTATTATGATACTTATGGAGGAACAGGATATTGCGACAGTAGCTATGCTTGCACGACTATTACAGGAGGAAATGCAGCTTTTGATTCTGCATCAATTACTAATTACCCCGCTACTACCTACGGCAATCGGGGGACGAATACACTGACGGGAGGGAAGGGGTATGCCAGCATAGTTTATTGTGGTGCGTCGCAGTCCGATTGTCCCGCCACCTGCACAAGCGATAGCGATTGCTCGGGAGCGACTCCGGTGTGTAAGAACGCCCTTTGTACTCCAAGACCTTGCACCGTCGATTCCGATTGTCCCGATTCCGAGTATCCTTATTGCGACAATAATGTCTGCTCGGCAACTAAATCCTGTATTACCGATGCCGGTTGCCCGACTGCACTTCCTTGTTGCGAGAACAGTATTTGTGTGGCGACAAGATTATGTGCCTTCGACACCCATTGTCCGAGCGCACTTCCTTACTGCAGTGAAGGTTTTTGCGCAGCGACAACATCTTGCTCTACTCAAGCCGATTGCGTCTCGGGCAACAAACCCTTCTGCGTATCAAGTAAGTGCAATGCGACATATTCAGCAAGTATAGCTGGTGGCCTTTCAACCGCCTGTTCCGGTGTCAATACGGTGGCAACTGTAACAGCTATGAAAGGTAAATATAAGTTTGATTTAAGAGGAGGAGGGGTTTCCCTTTCCAAGGGTGGAACTTGGACGGCAACTAAGACATTTGCTGGTTCTACCTCTTTGCAAATCAGACAGATATGCGGAGGACGTGTAGGCGATTCGTCGGGCTACTCTGGAGTGGGATTACTTGAGGGAAGTACCCTTAAACTGGTCGCTGGTGGCGGAGGTCTTTATTATAGTGGAAAAGGCGGCGGCGGCGGCGGATATAACGGTGGCTACGGCCCTTCTACTACTGGTCCAGGCTATTCTTGGGATGGAACTCGAGGCTCAAACCAAGCAACTTCGGGAGCAGGAACCGGAGGACGCTACAGCGGTGGGAATGGTTATGGAGGAACGGGTTACTGTGCGTCGGATTATTCCTGCAGCGGTACCTATGCAACTTGGGGCAACAATGCTTATATTGCAATAACCTACTGCGGACCCGACTCTTCCAGCACTTGCCCGTAATGGATCCTTTTTTCTTCGTCATCCTCGAGGGAGCCGTAAGGCTCAGCTCGGGGATCCATTCTTTACGGCTTTCGCCGTGGTTGCGTTGCAACTGGATTCCCAGCCTGCGGCTGAGAATGACGATAGAAGGAAGGCGCGAGAATGACGAGGAAAAAGGGGCATGAGGATAACGAAGGAAACAGGCGCAAAAATGGCAAAATAAAAATAATTTAATTTTTTCCATAATTTAGGTTGCCACCCCATTTTTAATATGTAATCCTTTCTAGAGAAGTTATTTGAAATAAAAGGAGCAAAAGAGAGAGGTGAAAAAAAATTCGAGGCTGAGGCTTGCGTGTTAGGCAAGAACGCAGGCACAACCCCGCAAAGCGGCTCTATGCTGCTTGAGGCGGTAATCGTTTTGGGCATGATAGCGACCTTTACCCCGCTTTTATATAAGCACGTAGCCGATCGGCGAGCGGACATCGAGAACATCAATCGCGCGAACACCCTTATTTATTTGCAGCAAAAGACAGAAAATTTTTTAAAAGATCCCGCGAATATTACGGCATTGGTGGGCGAGCTCGGTCATAATCAACACAAAGAGATTTACCCCAGCGAACTTGGCATAGGCGATAACTTTGATGGCAGGTATATCATAGGCATACGGAGAGAGGACGAGCAGAACAAGCCGGTTCTAAAAGCCATGATTATCGACACGGTGAACACGGGTTCTGACCTTCGTGCGGCAAGGGTAGCCGAGCTTATCGGAGTTTCGGCGGGGATATACACTGCGGTGGATCCCGATGCGGCATGGGGTATTAACGGTCTTTGGAGTGAGCCGCTAGAAAGATACTTTAACACGACGAACATTCCCACGGGAGCGGTTGCGGTAACTACCGAATATAACAAGGAAAAATATCGTGTTAACATCAGCGACATTTTGGTAGATAGCGACCTTGATTTGGGCGAGTTTGATTTAACTGCTGAGCAGATAAATGCGATTAATATAGCGGCACAAAACGGCACGATAGGAGAGCTTATTGCGACGACCGAAGTCGCTTCACCAAAGCTTGTTTCGTCAGGGAGTATTTGCTTTAGGAAAAACGGCGAAGAAGACTGCATTGACAGCTGGGAAGGATTAGGAGGACAGGATAGTAGCGACCTCATGCTGGTTCAGATGTGCAATTCCGGTTTAACCGAAATGTGTATGTTGGCATTTGCCAAAGATTTGAACACCAGCTGCTCTAAAGTTGATGCTGTTTACGATCAATTTGGAGCGACCTATCCGACCCCCAAGATTTACACGCTTACCTATGGCACGGGAGGGACTTACGGTGGTGAGATCCGCGTCAAGTGCGAAGGCACGAGTTTTGTGGTGGAAAACATCAGTACAAGCACTCTTACGAATACCGTAGAGCAAGTTGGAGATACTGCTTTCGGGATTACTCAGCCCGGGTGGTACCAAGTGACGCTGATGGGAGAGGCAGGGTGGACATCTGGCAATACTGATGTCGGTTCGGGAGGCATTTTAATAGCTAATAAAAATTTTGCTGCGGATGCTATTATTACAATAAAAGGAGTTAAAGGAAACGTTTATAATTCCAACTCCAGACCGGGGGCAGGCGTTCTTTTTTGGGATACTTTAGATACCCCGGGAGCTCCGATATTGGGGGCTGGTGGAGGTCGCGCAGCGAATACTTCCGGAAGTGGAATTATTGGAGGAAGTACCAACGTTAGTGGCTTTTTAAATGGTTATGGTTGGAACGAAAGCCTTGGTGGGAATACTACTATTTGTAGTGATACTACTTGTGGCTCTGCCGCCGCTGACGGAGGATCATGGTATAATGGTGGAAATTATGCTTATGGCGGTAGCGGTAGTTCCCAATCAGAATGTTATGCTGCCGGATACAGCAGTTGCATAACCATTATGGGCGGGAACGCCACAAATTCTGGAAGTCCGTATGTAAGTTATCTTAATTCAAAATATGGCAACTGGGGAACGAATCCGCTGACAGGAGGGAAGGGTTATGCAAGCATAGTCTACTGTGGTACGTCGGAGGCGGATTGTCCTGTTGCTTGTGGCAGCGATAACGATTGCCCGAGCAATACTCCTTATTGCTCCAACGGCATATGCACCACGACCCAATCCTGCACTACAAGCTCCGATTGCACTGTTGCAAGTCATCCCTATTGCGTAAGCAACATCTGCTCCGCTACCTGCACTGCTAATTCCCAATGCCCAAGTGCCACACCTTACTGTTTTGCAGGATTATGCAGTTCGGAACAACCGTGTCTTATCGCTTCGAATTGTCCAAGCTCAAAACCCTATTGCAATTCGGGGGCTTGCAGCACCACGCAGATTCTTACATGCGGGTCAACCAACGGCATCCTAGAAACAGCGACTTGGGTCGCCGGTTGGGCAAACTGCACATCTTGTCCTGTAGGGCAGTTCAAGAAGTATCAGGCATGGCAAGATTCGGGACTGGGCATTTGTGCCTATCCCGTTACTTACACGGCAGGTTGCGTGAGCATCCCTGCACTTAACAGTTATACTACTCTGCCAACGGGTATCTATCATACTGGTTCATCATGTGGAACAATAAGCAATGCCAAGATGTGGCGTAGGCAAGTGAACATTACCTGTAACGGCAAAAACGAGGAATGGGATTTAGTGGGGCCGTTTATAGAATGGTGGGAAGCGCAAGAAGTGTGCGCAAAGCTGGGCAAAACTTTGCCTGTTAATAAAGACATTCTAACTGGCGGATGTTCCGAGGGTGCTAGGTGGTCACTTATAAAGAACGCTACAGCAGTCGGGACGGGACAAACTTTAACGGCGGTAAGCGGGATTAGTACCATCAGTTCGTGGGACAGTTCTACGGGCAATACAACCAGCTCGTATCACTTGATCTATACGAATCAAGGTGGTGCAAATTCCTGCGACGTGTGGCACGTTAGTCTGGCTACTGGCGATCCGAGCTACTACCATCGTAGCCCTGCTTATTACTACAGTTACGCGCTTTGCGGACCTGCGAATTAGTTCTTTCTCGTTATCTTCGGGGAAGCCGAAGGCTAATCCCGGGGATCAACAAAGGGGACTTCGTCCCCTAGGTTAAGGTTTAATAAAATAAATTTTACTTTTAAACTTATAAGCTCATAAGCTTATAAACGTATTCATTCCTCATTCCTCATTAACCTTAGCCCTTCGCCTACCTTAATCTTCCCTGCATAATGGCAGAGATGGTGGCGAGGTTATCCCCCTCTGCGGCCTTGTTGCGCCTTACAAAACCACACTTTTCGCACTTATGCACAATGATATATTTGCCCTTTTTCATCTCTATATCCACCGGCCACATAATCCCTCCGCAGTCCGAAGCTCTGTCGCCCGGATTTATATCCACATGCTTTGAGCAAAGGCAATCAGGGCAATGATTGGTGTAACCGTTACCTTTGACCTCGGTCCCGCACACCTCACATGTAAAATCTTCTTTCCTTCTTGCAAACAGCTTCGCCATCTTAAAAAGTCCTTTATTTGCGTTTAATTTAGTTTTAGTATTTCTTCCGAAACTCTGATAAGGATACACCATAAATGAAGAAAATTGAAGCCATAATTAAGCCTTTTAAGCTTGACGATGTCAGAGACGCTTTGGACGATATAGGTATTTCCGGCATGACTATCACCGAAGTTAAAGGCTGTGGGCGCCAAAAAGGGCATACCGAGCTTTATCGCGGTGCCGAGTACGTCGTTGATTTCCTGCCAAAGGTGAAGCTGGAAACGGTGGTCGCTGACGATATGGTGGAAAAGGCGGTTGCTGCCATAGTTACTACCGCCGACACCGGTCGCATCGGCGACGGCAAAATCTTTATCTATAATGTCGAAGATGTCATTCGTATTCGCACCGGCGAGCACGGCGAGGATGCAGTTTAACAAGAAAGCTCAAGGGAACATAAGGGAAAAACAAATGCAAAGCACAATTTCATCAGTGGCCGAAGTTATGGAAAAAATCAAAGAAAGCGACATTATGTTCGTTGACTTTCGCTTTACGGACTTTACGGGCAAGTGGCATCACACCACCCAGCACATTTCCACCATTAACGAGGATATGCTGGAGGAGGGCTTGATGTTTGACGGCTCGTCCATTGTGGGCTGGAAGGACATTAATAACTCGGATATGCTTCTAAAGCCCGATGTTTCTACTGCCGTAATTGATCCTTTTGCCGCTCAGCCGCAACTGATTATCATCTGCGATGTTGTTGATCCTGTAACGGGGCAGGCCTACGACCGCGACCCTAGGACGATTGCCAAGCGCGCCGAAGCTTATCTTGCCTCTACCGGCATCGCTGACACTTTTTATACGGGCGTTGAGCCCGAATTTTTCGTCTTTGACGATGTGAGGTTTAATATCTCGGCGAACTCTATGTCTTACGAGATAGAGTCGGACGAAAACCCCTCGTCCTCGGCCAAAAAGATAGAAGGCGGTAACCTTGCTCACCGTCCGCTTACCAAAGGCGGATACTTCCCTGTGCCTCCGGTTGATTCAGCTTCTGATTTACGTGCCGAGATGCTTTGCGTCATGGGCGATATGGGGCTTATCATCGAAAAGCACCATCACGAAGTTGCGCCTTCTCAGCACGAATTGGGAATGAGGTGCGAAAGCTTCGTAACCCATGCAGACTCTTTGCAAATATATAAGTATGTAGTGCAGAATGTCGCTTTGGCCTATGGCAAGACCGCGACCTTTATGCCAAAGCCGATTGTAGGCGATAACGGTTCGGGAATGCATACTAATTGCTCTCTTTGGAAAAAGGATAAGCCGCTGTTTTCCGGTGCAGGTTATAGCGATTTATCGGATATCGCTCTTTACTTTATCGGTGGAGTCATCAAGCACGCTCGCGCGATAAACGCTTTTACCAATCCCATAACCAACAGTTATAAGCGCCTTGTTCCAGGATTTGAAGCTCCGGTAATGCTGGCATATTCTGCCGCTAATCGCTCGGCTTCCTGCCGCATTCCTTATGCTCCAAGCAGCAAAGCAAAAAGAGTCGAGGTTCGCTTTCCTGACCCAGCCGCTAATCCTTACCTCGCTTTTGCAGCGATATTGCTGGCGGGTTTGGACGGAATCGAGCATAAGATTCATCCCGGTGCGCCTATGGATAAAAACCTCTATGACCTCCCGCCCGAGGAAAAAAAGAATATACCTACTGTGTGTGGAAGCTTGCGTCAGGCGCTTATTGCCCTGGACGAGGACAGAGTCTTCCTCAAGAAAGGTGATGTCTTTACCGACGACATGCTAAACGCATATCTTGGGGTTAAGTGGGCAGAAGTTAAACGCTACGAGCAAACTCCGCATCCTATTGAATTTCAAATGTATTATTCTGTTTGATGTTAAAAATATTTTAACTCTTTGCGGATAATCTTACGAAGAAATTGCGGTTTTTTAGGCGAAATAAAAAACTGTGCTTGAAAATGGGTTGGCAACAATATATAGTGGCTTATCTACTTATAACTAGTCAGGGGACGATACAAATATGAGAAGATTCGATTTACAAAGATTAGAAACTGCTTCCAAGGCCTGTGGGGCAGTTCTGTTAGGCTTGACACTTTCCGCTTGCTCGTGGCAGGAGGTAAAAGAGGCGTTTTCCTCCTCCGAAACTGTAAGCAATGTAAATGTAAATGATGTAAACAGTGATGCCGCTGAAATCGTTCGTATGGGTGTTCCGGCGTCTATCATAGTTTGTCGTTCCAAACAATGCGCCCCTTCGACTGCCAATATGTCAAAAGAGTTCTTATATAACGCTTATTACAGTCTGATGGAAAACAATGTCGGTACCAATATTTTACTCTGCTCGGCAGATAGCGTAAGCCATGTTTGCTATGAACCGTTTATGAACTTTGAGCTTAATGCGGGCATTACTCCCGCAACTGTTGCTATTGACGCAGCCCGCATAATTGATATCGGCTTGCAAAAGGACAACAAGATGATCGTTCCCGTCTTAGACTACAGCATTTACACCAACGGCGTTAGGGCGAGGTGTAATCCTTCCTCTGCTTTTGCTAATGTGAAAAGCCCCAGCTATATGGTTATCGACAGCGAGCAGTCTGCTTGCCAATTTACTGCCAGCGGCTCTTCCTCAATGTCTATTGTCTTTACGGTTGATTACATCGACTTGGATTACGGCATAATCGGCGCTTACTACTCCGCCGGTGTTTCGGGTTCATCTTACGGCGGTGGCAAAGGTTATGCCTTGCTTCGCTTCGAAAAGCCCGTAAATCCTGACATTTATTGTCAGCAGAAGAACGCTTCCTGCGCTCCGTTTAAGCCAAAACTTCCCGAATATAACTGCTGTGGCGGCTTCGGCAAGGGCAGGATGCCAAGAAATTGCGACGGCGCTCCTTGCGGACAACACATTGATTACAATGCTGCTTTTGAAAATGACCGTAGAGCAGGGGGAATTAACCTCGAGTCAAGAACCTACCGTTCGGCAAGAAGGTTTGACGGAGTCGTATCGAATCGCAGCTCCTCCTCTTATACCAGCACCGGTCGCAACATTCGCTACACGGATGCAAACGAGAGTAGGGATATTGTAACGATTAGCCCTGTTCCTTCTAATTAAGAGGATGGAAGTAGTTTATTCCTAGATTGCTTAAGGTCAGACTTTCTGCTCTGGCATCTGCTTCAGCATCCTTAGCCATGATTCTTTTAAAAGTGTCGGGGATCTTATCTATCCTGCGATTTTTTAGGAATCGTCCGGTTCTAAGGAAAGAGCTCACGGCTCTGATTACTTCGGGTGCGTAAGTGGCGAATAAGTGATTGCGGTGAAAAACTATAAAGTCCTTCATCCCCTTAAGCTTTGTTTCACTTACTCTGACCAAGCCGTCGGTATTATTTTCCCCGGCCTTATCACCTTTTTTCCAATCAAGAGCAATCACGGCGAAATCAACATTTTTTGGGAATAAAGGCATTTTTGACGCTACATCGGGACACATACACTTAAAACTCTTACCCGCAAGAAGCCTTACAAAAAGGTAAAGCTTTTTGTTTTGTGCGAGTTGCAAGCCCTGGTTGGGTGGAGCAAGCATAACAATTCTTCCCAGTTTTATATTCTCGTTCCATTTATAATCAGTATTCAAAAGTTTGCGCACAATAAAGGCACCGTTCCCGACCGTTACAAAATTAACTTTGGTGATATTTGGCGGCAAACGTCCCAAAAGCTTTGCCAGAGCCTTTGCGTTATCGTCAGGTGTTGCAAAATATGAAGATGTGCAAAAAATAACTGGATCTAGACCGTCACTTTCAAGCCTTTTTGCCATTTTATGAAGGCTCCCCTTGTGATGAAAAAGCCCCCCGACTAAGAAAGTAATCTCTTTTTGCGCATCATCAATTTCCCAATCTTCAAAATAGGATTGCAAAGCGTATAAACATTGTCTCTCAGGAGCTCTAACCCTGCGTATGCCATTGCTATCCAAGAGTCGAAAGCCTTTGGTGATAAGGTTTTCCTGCACTTTCCAACCTTCACGCACTGCGACATCGCGCCACAGTCTGATGCCGCCAAGAGTGTAAAAAGGAATGTTAAAGTATCTAGTCATTTTCTTCATACTTTATTAAACTTGAGCAACTACCATTACTATACACTATTTTTTATCGATTTTGAACAAAAAACTTGAAAAAATGCAAAAAGACAAAAAAACAGTAGAGATTTTTACCGACGGAGCTTGCTCCGGCAATCCCGGCAAAGGAGGGTGGGGAGCCATACTCCGCTTTAAGGATAAGGTTAAAGAGCTTTCCGGTTTTGAGGCGGAAACAACTAATAACCGTATGGAGCTGACCGCGGTTATAAAAGCGCTTGAGATGATAAAGTTCCCTTGCAATATAATTATCTCGACCGACAGCCAGTATGTTGCCAAAGGTATCACCGAGTGGCTCCCAAAATGGAAGATGAAAGGCTGGCGCACTGCAAATAAAAAGCCAGTAAAGAACGCCGATTTATGGCAAGTCCTGGATAAACTGTCATCTGCTCACGAAATTGAATGGCTGTGGATTAAGGGGCATGCGGGCCATACCGAAAACGAGAGGTGCGATGAGCTTGCCACTAAGGCCATCTTGAATCACGATATCAAGTAGATTCTCCAACCGATTCTATTATCTAACAAAAAAGCCTTTTAATTATTTACTTTCACACCGGCTTTTTGAAGTATTCTCGCCGCACCGTAATTTTGGATAAACCAAGGCATTATCTCACCATCGGCTTTGTCCTTGGTGTAAAGTATGTGCAAAGGCATGGGCTTTAGCTCAAAAGTGTCGGCCATGGCAAGTATATCGGGGTTTTGTGCTGTGGCTTTAAGCACAATAATATCCTTGCTTGCAATCATTCCGCGCACCAGCGACGACGCCATGAATGACGCTTTTCCAAGCTGACAAGACAAACACCACGGCGTATCCACAACTGCATAAACAACTTTGCCGTCACCTAAAGCCTTTTGTGTGTTTGCAAAGCTAAAAGTATTCTCTGTTGCCACCTTGGCAAAAGGTAACATAAGTGCGCCAATAACAAAGAATAGCAAAGCAGATTTACGTGCTCTTATCCGCAAAGCTTGGACAAGGCACAAAAGTATGAATCCTCCACCCAAAGTAAGCCACCAAGAATCAGCCTCTATAAAGGCGATTATTGCCAGCCACAAAGCAAAGAAAATCAAAGGACTAAGCATGATATAATCAAGACGCTTACCACTAATTATCGCCCTGCCTAAAGTCTTAAAGGGTAAAGGAACGAAGCTCCCCAAAGGTTTCGCCAGCATTGTCGGCAGCGCAAAGCCGACAAACGCACCAGCTCCCATAAATACGAACGCCATAAAGCTATCGCTATTTACAACATCGGCAATAAAATGCACGGGAGCAAAAAAGGTAAGCACGGCAAAGATAATTCCTGCCGTTCTGGATCTTGCCGACCGCACAAGATGAAATCCCGCTACCACCATCGTTAAGGCGTAAATAAAAATTATGGCGGGCGAAGTAAACTGCTCCCCCCACAAGCCGATAAATCCGGAAAGCAATGGATAAATGAGAATAATCGTGCCTGCCACTAAAAGACTTTGCCTTAAAGCCTCTCTGTCCGTCCTTTTAAAAAGCCATATCAGCAATGCCAAAAGCGGCGATAAAAACACCAACATCAAACCTACCATAAAAGCTTGAGGTAAATTCTCTTTTCCCCTTGCTAAATAACCGCTTTCGTTATCTGTATTTGTAGGCACAAGTTCGGCAATTGTGAAGTAATAAGGGTAACCGAAAGTAATGTTTAAACTTTTACCGCGAGCTTCTTTTACTCCTTTTTCCAACTTCACTGCCGCCTTTAATATTCCGTTACTATAAGTGATTTTAGGCTTTGCAAAAGTGATGCCGTAATCGTTTTGTACGATTAAAGAGGGATTATCAAAAGTCTCATTGGTTTTCGCTTGCACTTTAAGCACATCCTTATCCCACCACGCCTTTGTTATTTGTATATCTTTAGGCGAACGGTGACGCCGCTCAAAATCCTTTATTGCTCCGCATTCGGGCGATGCAATACGGGAGTTGGCATCAAAAGCCCTGCTTATAGGCAAGGCTATTTTTTGGCACTTTCCCGTAATCACTTCGCACAAAAGCCCTTTTAATTCGGCATTTATTTCTATCAGCTTTTCTATTTTTTCCGCTTTAAGGGCAAAGGGTAGAACAAACACTCCATTATACCCCACATCCTCGTTTATTGATACATTGGGAAATATTCCTGAAAAAGTAATGTTTTCAATATTGCTTGAGCCGGCAAAATCTACCACTGGAGAGGCCTTATAAACTTGCTTCAAGTAATAATTATCGGGAATCTTAACCTCAATTCCCATGAAAGTATTGCCGTCTTTTTGCACAGACATACAAGACAGAATCCTTGCACCTAAACCCAACTTTTCATACCATTTAAGTCTGTTTACATTAGTTCCGATGTATTTATCTGCAGTGTTTAAAATCTCCTCGTTATTAACACCGATACTTGTTAGAAAGCCTCTGGGATCCGCTTTAAACATAGCATAAGTTTTGCCGATTTTATCAAAGAAAGCCATAAGACTACGCCTTTCCTCGGTCGCATTCATAAACTCCAGAAACTTATGCTTTACCGAGAACAAAGCTACCGCCAGCTCCTCAGCACTTTCTTCTAAGCTGGGCTTTTGCGAGGGAAGGGGAGGAAACTCTCTTACTTCAACTTCAGTTACCTTTACCGGCTTTGGAGAGGGAGCCTCAGTATCGCTTTCCGCAGCCCCAACCGTCGGCGCAAACCCGAAGCTCAAAGCCATACAAATTATGATTAAAAAACGAAACAATATATTGCCCTTCCTCTAATATAACGGCTAGAATACCATCAAAGGGAAAAAAATGAAAGACGCTCATTTACATCTGACCGACAAAAGAATCAACGCCGAAGAAATTATCACTGCCGCAAAATTAAAGGGAGTAGACGGCTTCTTGTCCTGCTCGGCAAAACCTGATGAGTGGCATGAGCTTGAATCATTACTTAAATCTCATCCGGAGATAATTGGTTTTTTCGGTGTTCACCCTTGGTATGTCAATGATATTTCAGACAGTTGGCGAAACGACCTTGAAACTTTACTTAAAGAAAATGCCAAAGCAGGTGTCGGCGAAATTGGCTTGGACAAAGCCAAACCTGACTACGAAAAGCAAAAAGCCGTGTTTATAGAACAACTTGAGCTTGCCATAAAATATGACCGCATGGCGACGATTCACTCGGTCAAGGCTCACGACGACATTCTTGCTATATTAAGGCAGCATAAAAAGTCCCTTCCTCCGCTCATCTTACACTCTTACTCCGCGCCTTTAAATTTCATTAAACCGCTTGAAGAACTGGGCTGCTATTTTTCCATATCTCCTTTCATCCTTAAAAAGGACGAAGAAGCCGCTGCCGAGATTTTACTTTCAATCCCCAAGGATAGATTACTTGTAGAAACCGACGCTCCCGACGGCTTAAAATCTCCCGAGCTTCTATCAGGATTTATTATGTTGCTGGCCAACATGATGGGCTGGGGATACATAAAACTTGAAAATACAGTAACCGCTAATATTGAAAGACTTATAAAATGATAACAAAAGCTGCATTTACAAGAACCGAACTTATGCTGGGGCATGAGGGTATAGAAAAACTTGCGAACTCATTTGCCGTGCTTGCAGGCGTAGGTGCGGTCGGCGGCTTTGCGCTGGAAGCATTGGTAAGAGCGGGAGTAGGGCGCATTCGCATAATTGATTTTGACGTTGTCGAAGAAAGCAACCTAAACCGCCAGCTTCTCGCTACTCGCGATACTTTAGGCAAAGCCAAGGTGGACCTTGCGGCAAAAAGGGCAAAAAGCATTAATCCCGAAATCAAAATCGAAGTGCTAAAAGCTTTTATCTCTCCCGATTACATGGAAGAAGTCCTTTGTAGTTCGCCTGATTTGCTGATTGACGCCATAGATACCATCACCGCAAAGGTCACTCTCTTAAAAGGTGCTACGCAAATGGGCATAAAGACCTTTTCATCTATGGGGGCGGCGTTAAGAACCGAAACAAGTATGATAAAAGTTGCGCCTTTATCTAAAACCAAAGTTTGCCCCTTAGCCGCGGCGATAAGAAGTAATCTTCGCAAGCAAACAGATATGGCCTTCGCTCTTGATAAAATTACCTGCGTTTACTCCGAGGAGCCGGTGACCGTCGTTCCCACCGAACGCAATGATAACGGCAAAAGTATTTTAGGTTCGCTTCCTACTATACCTGCCATTTTTGGCCTGACGCTTGCCAACGAAGCCATAAAATACATTATCAAAAAATCTTAAAAATAAAGCTTGATAAAATATTCATTACACTGTAATAAGAGCCGCCATTACATGTGGCGCAAAAAAGTGCCCCATCGTAATAAAAAGAAAATATTAATTTTACGAGGGAGAGATATATGACTAACAATCAACAAGGTTTAGAGAAGTTTTTTTGCGAGAGCAGAGATATTTCGGGGCTTAAGCTCAGTATGCTCAATTTTTCTGGACTTCGTCTGTCTGGAAACGCAAATTGTGCAGAGTTCACGGGGTGCAATATGCGCGGTGCGGATTTAAGCGGAGCTAAGGCCGAGAACACTAACTTTGTTTGTGCTGACCTTACAGGAGTAAACCTTTCGGGTGCTAGTGCAAAAGGTGCTAATTTCAGAGGAGCAAACCTGTCCGGAGCCAATGTTACGGGCACAAATCTTAAAGGCGCTAATATGCAGTGGGCCGATCTTACGGGCGTTAAACTTCCGGAATATATCAAACCCGAGCAAGTTATAGGGGCATATTCCAGAATTAATTGCCGAACAAGATAAACACGCAATTACGCACATTTAAGTGACTTATAAAAAGAGCTGGTATTTACGGCTCTTTTTATTTAACATGCCCTTGTAAGAAAGGGTTCACATTCATCAAAATAGGAAAGGGGTATTATTATGAAAAGCATTTCAATTATTTTGGGTTCCGTATTATTGGCTCTTGGTATCATAGGTGGCGGCTATTTTGTGGCGAAGGCGAAAATGGCTGACAGATATGTCACCGTCAAGGGCGTAGCCGAACAAAATGTAAAGGCTGACCTTGCTGTTTGGCCCATAAAGTTCAGTGTCACGGGTAATGACCTTGCAAAAATGCAGGCGGAGATTGATAATAACTTTGCCATCATCAGTGCTTTTATAAAAGACAACGGTATTGAAGAAGTTCCTTTCCTGACAAAGCCGGAAATCACGGATTTAATGGCACAAAGCTATAATCAGCAGGAAAAGGTGAAAAATCGCTTTATCATCACCCAGCCCGTAATGCTTAGAACGACGAATGTTGATGCTGTTACCAAACTTGCCGGTTCAATTGGCGAACTTACCAAGCAAGGCATAGTTATGAACGATTATAGTGGTCCCAGATATATATATACCAAACTTAACGATATAAAGCCCGCTATGATTGCCGAAGCGACCAAAAATGCTCGCAAGGGTGCAGAACAATTTGCTGCCGATTCGCAAAGCCCGATTGCCGGTATTCGCAGAGCAAACCAAGGCATTTTTACCATACTTCCGCGTGACGGTGGTGAGGCCTATGAGGAAGGAGCAAACCCGGAAAAGACCGTTCGCGTAGTTTCAACGATTGAATACATATTGGGTAGCGAAGAATAGTTTTCTTATCGGCAAGATTGCCAAAGAAGCTTATTCTAAGGCACATTATAATGATTAGTGCAGCTGTTTGCCTGTAGCGGTAGGACAAGGAAGGCTTTCAAACTTACAGAGCTGTTGCATCTCATGTTAACAAGTTTTGAACCCTTTATCCCTCGTCACTACCATATTTAGCAGTTAATTCTTCCATACGCTCGGGCGTAATTTGGCTGAATAACGGCTGAATGGGAGTGAACTTATCTCCGCCTTTTATGAATTGCAACCTAGCCATAAGTTCATCTTTATTAATCCAACCGGCATTACCTTTTGCTACCTTTATCCCCAGCATATCCAAGATTTTCTGAGCTGCCTCGGGGATGATGGGATAGGACAGGACCGCAAAGATGTATATCAGATTGAAACAGGTGCGAAGAATCGCTGCCGCCCTTTCTTTATCCTCTTTGACCGCCTTCCAAGGCTCGGTTTCGGTGATATAGTTGTTGCCTTCCACCCAAATGGCGCGCAAATCCGCCATTGCCTTACGATAAGACAACTCAGTCATGTTCAAGGTATAAGAACCTATAAGCTCTTTAAGTCGCTTTATCAGTTTTTCTTCGGCTTCGCCAACTTCGCCGCCCTCCGGTATCACTGTGCCAAAGTTATTCTCGGTAATTTTAATCACACGATTGACAAAGTTGCCGAGCGTCGAGTTCAAATCCTTGTTTATCGTCGCGCAAAATGAATCAAAGGTGAAGCTGGAATCAGATGACTCCGGCGCATTCGCTAAAAGCCAGTAACGCCAGTAATCGGCGGGGAACTCCTCTAGTGCCTGATCCGTAAACACGCCCCTATGCTGCGAAGTGGAGAACTTACCACCATAATATGTCAGCCAGTTAAAGCCCTTCAGCACATCAACCTTTTTCCAATGCTTGCCCGACCCCATCATACATGCGGGGAAAGTGACGGTGTGGAAGGGTATGTTGTCCTTTGCCATAAACTCGGTGTAAATAGTGGTGTCGTCCGCATCAAGCCACCAATCTTTCCAATCACGATGTTCGGGGTCTAAATCTGACCATTCCTTAGTTGCGGAAATGTAACCGATAGGCGCATCAAACCACACATAGAAAACTTTATCTTCAAAACCTTCGCGATTAACGGGAATTCCCCATTTTAAATCGCGAGTAATGCACCTTTCTTGCAAGCCCTCATTAAGCCACTTTTGCGCAATGGAATAGACAAGGGGCGACCAAATGCCTTTTTTTGTTTCCACCCATTTTGCCACAGCGTCCGCCATTTTCGGCAACAAAAGGAAAAGGTGCTTAGTTTCCTTTACTTCCAGCTCGGTGCTGCCGGATAAAGCCGACCGAGGGTTCTTTAAATCCACGGGGTCAAGCAGCTTTGTGCAGTTTTCACACTGATCGCCGCGCGCCCGTTCATATCCGCAAAAAGGACAAGTCCCCTCAACATACCGGTCAGGCAAAAAACGCCCGTCCTTTGGTGAGTATATTTGTTTGATGGACCGCTCTTCAATAAAGCCGTTCTTGGTCAAATCCTCGGCCATTTGATGTGTAAGCTCAAAGTTCTGCGGGCGCGAAGTCCTGCCGAAATGGTCAAAAGAAAGCAAAAACCTTGCATAAATATCCTTCTGTATCTCATGCTGCTCGTCACAGTAAGTTTTCACATCTTGCCCAGCTTCCATAGCGGATATTTCCGCAGGAGTTCCGTGCTCGTCAGTCGCACATATAAACAACACTTCCTCTCCCGTCTGACGCAAAAACCGTGCGTAAACATCGGCAGGAAGCAGCGACCCGACAAGATTACCAAGGTGCTTTACGCCGTTGATATAGGGAAGGGCGCTAGTGATAAGATATTTTTTCTTTGCCATTTTAAATTTCCTTTTATTTGCTTGAAGTCTTATCGATGCTTAACTTTTAAATCCTAATTTTTTATAAAACAAGCGACAATTTCCAAATGAGACGAAAAAACAAACTGATCTACAGGAGTTATTCTCTCCATTTTGTAACCGGCATTAATAAGCTCATATGCATCACGAGCAAAAGACGCGGGATTACAAGATACATAAACCAATTTTTGTGTCTTGCTTAGGGCAATTTGCTTCACCTGTTCAAAAGCACCCGCTCTGGGTGGATCAAGCACAACCACATCAAACTTGTCAAGCTCGTCATAAGGTAAAGGCTGTCTGAACAAGTCTTGAACTTTAGCGGGAATAACGCGGTTTAGCACATTTATGGAAGGGGCAAAACTGTCATATCCGACAATGTTCGCATCGGGGAAGGCGTCCTTTAAGGGAATTGTAAAGCTGCCGATTCCGCAGAATAAATCCACAATCCGCAAAGGGGTATCCGAAGAAATAGCCTTTACCACCAAATCAGCTAACACCTTTTGAGCTTCTTTACCGGCTTGCAGAAACGCGGCCACGGGTAAAGGTAAAGCCTTCGAGCCAATTTCAATTATCGGTTGAGCAATTTCCGCCAGCTTCTCCGGCTCATCGCCTTCTTTCGCCCGCCAAGCAATCCTTGCCACATTGTTGGCATAGGCGAACTCTCCCAGCTTTTCCAAAAAAGCAAATTTGGGATATTCCTTAGCGGTTATAAGAATATCAAAACCATTGTCGGCAGCCGTCACTGCCACATCACCGGTAATTCCGAAACATTGCTTTTTCAAAACGGGGATAAAGGCTTCCAGATTCGGGACTAACAAAGGACAGCTGTCAATAGTCACAACATTTCCGCTTTTCATAGTGTTAAATCCGAACCAGTGGCTGCTACCCGCTGTGACGGAATTAAAAGTCACACGCCTTCTGGTGTGAGCAGGTATAGCGATTACATCATCGATGCTGCCTTCAATCCCTTTTTGCCGTAGAGTTTTTGTAAGCACCTCTTTTTTGAAGGTCAAATAAGCTTTTGTTTCCATGTGTTGAAACTTGCAACCACCGCATTTCGTGTAGTATTTGCATATCGGCTCAATCCTGTTCGGAGAAGGAGTTATGATTTTGGTGATCCTTCCCCGTCCCTTACCGTCAGGATCAAAAGCTATTTCCTCTCCCGTCAAGGCAAAAGGAATAAAAATATCTTTACCTTTAAACCTTACCAAAACATCGCCCTGGGCTTTCATATTACTAGTATTTGCTACGTTAACCACTTCCATATCCTTACCGATTAAGTATAACTTCACATTATTAATCATATAGTATAAAATGCGCTTCAAGTGTAATTTAAAATAAAAAAAGGAACACTATGACCGAAAGATTCCAAGTAAACCAAGCAGAACCTCACCATATCCCTTCTTACATATCAAGCCTTTACAAGCGCTTTTATATGAATAAGAGATGGGTAGATTTTTTCGATGCCGATTGGTTTGCCGTCCTTTCTACCTTCGGTTTTTATTCCAAACTGAAGCGCTCGCTGTTAGAGCATGTTAAACCTAAAAGTTGGACTTTGTTGATTGGTAATTGTTACGGTTGGCTTGTCAAAGACATAGCCTCTAAAGTCGGGGATAAGGGATTTTTTGAAGTTATTGATGCTATTCCCATGCAAGCCGAAAAAGCCGGAGAAAAACTTTCCCCTTGGCCTCATTTTAGAAGTACTGTCAAGGATATAGAACACTATCGCTCTTCTAAAAAATACGACACCATAGTGTGCTACTTTTTATTGCACGAGCTTCCCGATAAAAAGAAAAAACGCGTGATAAAAAGCATAGCTTCCTTGCTTGCTCTTAACGGCAAAGCTGTTTTTATTGACTATAGTGTAGCTTCAAAATATCACCCGCTAAAGTATTTGTTGCAGGCATATAACAACATCTTTGAGCCGTTTGCGGTTTCTTTAACAACGACCGGTATCAAGGATTTTGTGGACGATGACAACCTTCACTTTGTTACCAAAACTTTTTTCGGCGGCTTATATCAAAAGACCATTATGACCGTAAAAAGGGGGTGAGCCTTGGCGATGCGTGTATTCCACAAATACCACGATGTCCCCTTATCCAGTAAAGGTGGAGTTATAGCCATAGGTAACTTTGACGGTGTACACAAAGGGCACCAAACAGTTTTAAAAACCGCAAAACAAATAGCCAAAGCGGACAATATACCTTTTAATGTTTTAACTTTTGAGCCTCATCCTTCTCAAGCTTTTGACAGGGAAAGAGAACCTTTCCGCCTTACTCCTGTTCGCTCTAAGGTAAGAGTGATGAGCAAATTGGGAATTGATAACCTCATCATAATGCATTTTGTCGCTGACTTTTATAACATGAGCGCCGAGGACTTTATTAAAAAGGTTATAGTCGGTGGGCTTAAAGCCTCTCACCTTGTCGTAGGCGAGGGCTATCGTTTCGGCAAAGACAGTCTTGGCGATACCTCTCTTTTACAAAAGCTTGGTGAAAAATACGGTTTTAAAGTAACCGTTGTGCCGAATCTTTTAAACAAAGAAAAAGAGCGTATATCCTCATCCCTGGCTCGTTTTCTTTTAAGGCGCGGAGATATTTCTAAATTAAAACAAATGCTTGGCCGTTACTGGGAAATTGAAGCCCGAGTGATAAAGGGTAATCAAATCGGCAGAACCATTGGCTTTCCCACTGCCAACCTTAATACCATGGACTACGCCACACCAAGAATGGGTGTTTATGCCGCTCGTATAGGTATTCCTGATAAAAAGGACAAAATCACCTGGTTCGACGGCATTATGAATTACGGTTCTCGCCCGACCGTGGACGGAGAAACCGTTTTCCTTGAAGCTCACATATTTGATTTTTCAGGCGATATATACGGCAGAAGAATTATAGTAAGACCCATAAAGTTCTTGCGTCCCGAAATGAAAATGAAAGGGCTTGAAGATTTAAAAAATCATATCAAAGAGGATATTGTTTGGGCAAAGATAATTCTTTCCGACACTGCCGGTGGTAACGCACCATTTATGATATTTAATTTTGATGGTGATACTGACAAAGACTAGCAAAGGACAAAAAATGCACAAACTCACTTCCACCCAAAAAGGACTCTGCATCGCTTTATTAGTTACCCTTACCGACCTGATAAGCAAGTGGATGGTTTATACACACCTTGTCTATGGTGGAAAAATCATTGAAATAACGGCTTTTTTTAATTTGGTTGAACGATGGAACAAAGGTGTGAGTTTTTCACTTTTTTCCGATTCGGGGAAATTAACGTTTTATATACTTTCCCTTGTGTCCGTCATCGTAATTTCGGCGCTTGTTTTCTGGCTGAGAAAAGAAAAAAAGATTTTCCCTATCGTTGCACTCGGTCTAGTCATAGGCGGAGCTCTTGGCAACCTTTGCGATCGCCTTTACAATGGTGCAGTTTTTGATTTTTTGGATTTTCACATAGCTTCCTATCATTGGCCAGCATTCAATTTTGCTGATTTTTCTATTGTCATAGGCACTTTTATGCTTATAATAACATGCGTTAGTTTTAACCCCAATAAAGAGAAGGGAAATAAAAAATGATTAAAGATATTTTTAAAGGATTAGGCGTTTTTGCTGTTGCAGGACTTCTGTCTTTAGCTGCGTGCACTACCGAACAGGATAGCTCCACCGCAACCACCTCTGTAAAGGCTTCGCAAGCTCCTGTAAGCCAGCAATATGAGGGAAAGACTGCTGCTAAAACTACAACCTCTCCCGCTACTGCCAAATCCACGGATTCTGATTTTGAGCCATCAAAACCTGCTGCCGCTACTTCAAAGAAAAGCAGGTGGATTTTCTCGGAGAAGGTAAGCGAAACCACGGTTGCAGACGAAGATACAGAATCTGAAAGCTATATTCCGTATATCTTGATTGCGTTGCTTGTCATCATCGTAGCTATTTTTTACATGAGGAAAAGCAAGTAGATGAACTTATACTCTTATAAGTTTATAACTATATCTGCGTTGGCAGGGCTTTTGGTGTGCTCGGCTTGCTCAAACCCGAAAAAGACTTTGGGACTGAATCGAACTGCTCCTGACGAATTTACGGTTGTAGCCCGCGCTCCGCTTACCCTGCCGCCTGATTATAATTTAACTCCGCCCGCCGAGGCGGTAGTCGCTGCCGAGCGAAAAACCACTACGGAAAAAGCCAAAAACACTCTTTTCGCCACCTCTTTGACAAGCGAGCCTGTTCCTGTTGATGTCAAGGATAAAGGTGCAAATATCATATTAAGCAAGGCTGGGGCCTCGGCTACCGATGCCGGCATCAGGGACACCATAGCAAAAGAGGGCGCTCTTTTAATCGAGCAGGACAAAGACTTTACGGACAGATTGGTTTTTTGGCGTGATCCCGGGGACGATCCAACCGCCGTTGCCGTTGATGCCGAAAAAGAGGCTATGCGTCTGCAATCCAACCAAGCTCTAGGTAAATCCGTAACCGAAGGCGAAACGCCTACTATTGCCAGAAAGAAAAAGGCCTTGTTGGAGTTTAACTGAGCTTTTTTATCAAAACGGGGGAAGGTCTGATTTATGCTTACATCACTGCCTGCATTTACCTCCTTAAAAAAGGAATACAAATCTCTTAAGAAAACCTCACTAAGAGAACTGTTCGCCAGCGACAAGCAAAGAGCGGAAAAGTTTTCCTTAGAATATAAAGACTTATTCTTTGATTATTCTAAAAACATTATTACCGGTACCACTTTAAAAACTCTTATTGAACTCGCAGATGAAAGCGACTTAAAACCTGCGATTAAGGCTATGTTTTCGGGTGAAAAAATCAATACGACCGAAAAGCGCGCTGTCCTTCATACCGCATTAAGAAACCGCGAAGGGAAGCCAATCTATGTCGACGGTAAGGATGTAATGCCCGAAGTGAAAGCGGTTCTGAATAAGATAAAGAACTTTTCCGACGCTGTTCGCAAGGACAAAACTATCACTGATGTTGTAAACATTGGTATAGGTGGCTCGGACCTCGGTCCTAGGATGGTGACCGAGGCTTTGCATCACTACGCGGCACCGAACCTTCACACTCACTTTGTATCTAATGTTGACGGCACTGACATAACCGAGGTGTTAAAGCATATTAAGCCGGAAGGCACATTGTTTATTATATCTTCCAAGACCTTTACAACTCAGGAAACCCTTGCCAACGCCACTACCGCGCGGAATTGGCTGGTGCAAGCTTTGGGAGAAAAGGCCGTTGCCAAGCACTTTGTTGCTATTTCCACCAACACCGAAAAGGTAAAAGAGTTCGGCATAAATCCCGATAATATGTTTGTGTTTTGGGATTGGGTGGGCGGTAGGTACTCACTTTGGTCGGCAATCGGATTGTCCATAGCCATAGCTATAGGCTTTGATAAGTTTTCCGAGCTTTTGGACGGCGCTTTTGCCATGGATGGACATTTTAAGTCCGCGCCATTTAACAAAAATATTCCGGTCATTATGGGACTTTTAAGCGTTTGGTACTATGATTTTTGGGGCGTTCGTGTAAATGCGGTTTTGCCTTACGATGAGTATTTGCGCAAACTTCCGGCTTATTTACAGCAACTGCAAATGGAATCCAACGGCAAGTCCGTCGATAAAAACGGTAACCGTGTCAGATACGCCACCGGTGCCGTTCTTTTTGGAGAATCCGGCACAAACGGACAACATTCTTTTTACCAACTTATTCATCAAGGCACGCAGATGATACCATGCGACTTTATCGCCCCCGCCATTTCCTTGAACGAAACGGGGAAACACCATAACATCCTGCTTGCTAACTTTCTTGCCCAGTCCGAGGCATTGATGATGGGTAAATCCAAGGCGGAAGTCCTTGCCGAAGGCACTCCCAAAGACCTCGTAAATCAAAAAGTTTTTACAGGTAATCGCCCGTCTAACACAATTTTGGTAGACAAGATGACGCCCTTTAACCTCGGTATGATTTTGGCAATGTATGAGCATAAAATCTTTGTGGAAGGAGTCCTTTGGAACATTGACAGCTTTGATCAATGGGGCGTCGAGCTCGGTAAACAACTGGCAAAGAAAATCCTCCCCGAATTGCAAGGAAATGTAAAAGGTAAGCACGACTCCTCGACTTCCAACCTTATTGCTCGCATAAACAAAATTCGCAAAAAAGGATTAAAGTAGGTGACTATACGCATTCTTGACTCGAACCTTGTCAATCAAATTGCCGCTGGCGAAGTTTTGGAACGCCCGTCTGCCGCAATTAAGGAACTGATTGAGAATGCGATTGATGCTGGAGCTACCCGCATAGATGTTACGATAGAAGATGGCGGCAAAAGCTTTTTAAGCGTAACGGACGATGGTTTTGGTATGGATAAATCTGAACTTGCCTTAGCCGTAGAGCGTCACGCTACTTCCAAAATTCCCGATAATGATTTAAGCAACATAAACTCTTTCGGCTTTAGGGGTGAGGCGCTTCCTTCTATTGGTGCCGTTGCAAGGCTCACAATAATTTCTAAAGCCGAGGATTCATCCGAGGCATACAAAATTACGGTAGAAGGCGGAAAAAAATCTGCCGTAAGTCCCGCACCGTTGTCCCGCGGCACAAGGATAGAGGTGCGCGATATGTTCTACGCTACTCCCGCCCGCCTAAAGTTTTTAAAGGCGAGTACAACAGAAACCGGCAAGATAGAGGATACCATAAAGCATATCGCTATGGCCAATCCCACCATTTCCTTTAGCTTGAAAGATGAAAAGAAAGAACGCCTTCGTTATTATTCGGCGCCCGACTTGCAAACCCGCTTCAGCGATATTATGAAAGAGGATATTCCTGATAATTTTGCCACTCTCGCCACTGCCGAAAATGATGTGAAGATCACGGGCTTTGCTTCCCTTCCCACCTACACAAGAGGCAATTCGCTTCAGCAATATCTTTTCGTGAACGGTAGACCCGTAAAAGACAGATTGCTCCTAGGGGCGATAAAAGGCGCTTATCAAGGGCTTATTTCATCCGACCGCTTTCCCGTTGTGGCTATTTTTATCCAAATGCCGGCAAGCGATGTTGATGTCAATGTTCACCCCGCTAAAGCCGAAGTAAGATTCAAAGACGCAAGTTATATCAGAGGGCTTATCGTCACTGCCATCAGAAATGCCCTTTTAGATTCCCACTTTAAAGTTGCTGAAACCATATTCGAGGACGCTTTAAAAAGCTTCAAAAGCTCTAGCCTGCCAAGCATGGTTACAAATAAAAACACTTTTAATTTTCAATACAGTTTTGAAAGAAGTTCAAGTAAAAAATCAACAAGAGGTTTGTTTGAAACTCGCTCCGCCTACGTGCCTGAGCCTGCTCCCAGTATGTCCGAAAATCCTAAAACACCCGAACCTGAGGAAGATACTTTCCCCCCGTTGGGTCTGGCGCGCGGACAACTTCACGAGACCTATATCGTCGCGCAAACAAAGGATGGCATAGTCATCGTTGATCAGCACGCCGCCCACGAACGCCTTACCTATGAAAAAATCAAGAACAGTAAAGGCACTGCCGAAAGCCAGCTGCTTTTAACTCCCGAGATTGTAGATTTGTCGGAGGCAAGTGCCTCGGGCCTTTTAGCGCTAAAGGACGAGCTGACCAAACTCGGCCTAGTTATAGACGGCTTTGGCGAAGGTGCTGTTGCCGTGCGCGCTGTTCCTGCCATTATAAAAGATACCGATATTAAGAAGCTTATAGAGGACTTGTCCGATACCATTGCCGACTTCAAAGGCGCTCTTTCGCTGGAAAATAAGATAAAGGATATTTGCGCCAAAATGGCCTGCCACGGCTCGGTAAGGGCAGGGCGCAGGCTGAATGCGGACGAGATGAACGCACTTTTGCGCCAGATGGAGCAAACCCCTAATTCTGGTCAGTGTATCCACGGCCGCCCGACCTACATTGAATTAAAGCTCAAGGACATTGAAAAACTCTTTGGGAGAAGGTAATTTTTTAAAAAGTTAATTATAAGGAGAAACACAACGATGATAAAAACCAAGTCTACTGCAAGTTTAGATAAACTTTTTAAACCCAAAACCGTAGCCCTAATCGGTGCTTCCAACCGCCCGGAATCTGTAGGCTCGGTTACAATGAGAAACTTGCTTTCAGGAGGCTTTAAAGGTGAAATATGGCCCGTCAATCCCAAGGGCGAGCCGATACACGGCACAAAATGCTATAAAAGCATTGATGAGCTTCCTGCGGCTCCGGACTTGGCTATTCTGACAATTCCGCCAAAGGCTGCTCCCGAATCCATAGAGCTTTTGGCAAAGAAGGGCAATAAGTTCGCCGTTATCATTGCCGCCGGACTTAACAACAAAGACGAAGGAGAAACCGAAACTTGGCAGGCTCGTTGCCTTAAAACCGCAGCTCAAAACGGTATGCGCCTTATCGGACCTAACTGCCTTGGCGTGCTTTCCCCCCATGTAGGCTTAAACGCCAGCTTCTCTTCAACCCCCGCCAACAAAGGCAAAATTGCCTTTGTATCGCAATCAGGAGCTCTTTGTGTTTCGGTTTTGGACTGGGCGAAAAATAAAGGTATAGGTTTTTCCAAGTTCATATCTATCGGTGATGCTGCCGACTTAAACTTTGATGATTTGCTTGAATATCTGGCAAACGACAAAGACACTAACGCCGTCTTCATGTATATTGAATCCGTAAAGCGCAGAGCAAAGTTTATGAAAGCCGCTCTTGCCGCTTCAAAAAAGAAGCCCATTTTTGCCATAAAATCGGGACGTGTTCCCGAAGGCGCCGCCGCTGCGGCATCACATACGGGTGCCTTGGCCGGTGGTGACAATGTTTACGATGCTGCCTTCTTGCGCGCAGGTGTTATCCGCCTTGATGATTTGGAAGATATGTATAATGCCGTTCAATTCCTGGAATATCGCAACAAAGTCAAAGATGAGTACGTCACCATTTTAACCAACGGCGGTGGCCCGGGTGTTTTAGCAGTTGACGGACTTATCAAAGCCGGCGGACACTTAACCAAGCTTTCCGACGATACCAAAAAGAAGCTGGATGAGGTTTTGCCTTCCACTTGGTCGCACAACAATCCGGTTGATATCATCGGGGATGCACCGGGTTCTCGTTACGCCGATGCCTTAAGAGTATTATTAAAGGCCAAAGAAGTGGGCGAGATTTTGGTCATGTATGTTCCCACGGGAATCTCCTCCGGTTCGGAAGTTGCTGAGAAAGTTCTTGCCGTTGAAAAGGAAGCAAAGTCGGGTCGCATTTTCGGTTGCTGGGTCGGCGGTGATGTCGTAATGCCGGGGATAAAGATGTTTAACGAAGAAGCTCACCTTCCTTGCTTTGAATCCGGTGAAAGAGGCGTGAAGGGCTTCATGAGCCTTAACGATTTTTATGTCCTTAGAGCTCAAAGGGACAAGGACGACAAACCAAAATCCAAACCCAAGAAAATGGACAAGAAGAAAGTTTCTGCCATTTTTAAAACCGTGATGAGTGAAGGTCGCACCATGCTTACCGAAGTTGAAGCAAAGGCGGTTTTTGAGGCCTATAACATTCCGGTTATCAAAACCCGCATTGCCAAAACTCCCGCCGACGCAAAGAAGCTTGCAAAGGAACTCGGCACTGCCGTGGCGCTTAAAATCCTTTCAAATGACATATCGCATAAGTCAGATGCAGGCGGTGTTGTCCTTAATCTTGAAACTCCCGAAGCAGTGGAACAAGCGGCAATTACCATGCTTGCCAAGATAAAAAAGGACTTCCCAAAGGCTAAGCTTGATGGTTTCACCGTTCAGCAAATGGTAAAAAAGAAAAACCCTCACGAAGTCATCGTCGGTGTTACTACCGATCCTATTTTCGGACCAGTGCTTATGGTGGGGCAGGGCGGCACTGCGGTTGAAATCATCAAAGACACGGCGATTGCCTTGCCGCCTTTGAACGAGCCGCAAGCTCTTGACGCCATAAAGCGCACCAAGATATATAGCTTGCTTAAAGGCTACCGCGACAGACCGCCTGCCGACATTAAGGCTATAACTCAAACTATGATTCAAATAGGGCAGCTTGTAGTTGATTTTCCCGAGCTTACCGAGCTTGATGCTAATCCGTTATTTGTGGACGAAGACGGAGCAATCGCTGTTGACGCCAGAATAGTAGTAAAACCCTACGAAGGCCGCTCCGACAGATTAGCAATAGAGCAAGCATAAAATAGGGAATAGTGGCGTGTAGCAGTAACAAGCCCAAAGGCTAATTAAATCAAAACACTGACGACGGCTTTTGCCGCAATGCCTTCACCGCGACCGGTAAAACCAAGACCTTCGGTAGTCGTGCCTTTTACATTAACGGATGTCTCAGGAATGCCGAGCATCAAAGAAACCTTGCCAACCATTTCAGCGCGATATTCGCCTATCTTAGGTTCTTCGCAAATAATGGTGATGTCAGCGTTGATAATCTGCCCTTTCTTTTCGCGCACCATATCCGCGGCGTGTTTTACAAAGATGGAAGAGTCCGCATCCTTCCACTGTTCATCGGAAGGAGGAAAGTGCATACCAATATCCCCTCCGCCGATTGCGCCGTAAATCGCATCAGCTAAGGCATGCAAAGCAACATCTGCATCGGAATGCCCGAGCAAAGCTTTCTTATAGGGTATTTTAACTCCGCACAAAGTAACTTCTTTACCTTCCGTAAAGGCGTGAACATCAAAGCCTGCGCCAACTCTTGCCAGCGCACCCATATCTACTCTATTTGCCATTTCTAAATCTTCCAAAGTAGTAATTTTAATGTTTGTTGTTGAACCACTGACGGTAACGACCTTAATCCCGCAAGCCTCTGCTGCCGCCGCATCATCGGTCATTTTCATCTTCCGCGTCTTTTTGCTTGATATTAAAATATCCTTATAAACAAAGCCCTGAGGCGTTTGCGCTCGCCACAAAACCGAGCGGTCAATAGTGTAAGCAACGCTTGAGGAGCCTACCGCCACTTTTTTGATGGTATCGGTAACAGGTATTACCGGAACCACTCCCTGCTTGTTACCCAGTGGCGCGATGACATTAGATATCACCTGATGGGAAACAAATGGCCTGACGGCATCGTGGATAAGTACAAAGTCAGGTTTTTCCTTTTCAATAGCCTCTAAACCAAACCTGACAGACTCCTGCCTATCCTTTCCACCGAAACAATGAGGCAAGACTTCAAGCCCTTTAACTGCCTCTTTGTAAAGCTCAACATCATCGGGATGAATAACCACCTTCACCGCGGCAATTTCGGGATGAGAAAGAAAAATTTCGACGGTATGGGTAAGTATCATCTTACCGCGCAAAAGGTGATATTGCTTAGGAGTTCCCTCACCGAAGCGACTGCCTCGCCCCGCTGCTACAATTAACGCTATGATTTTTTGCATAATTTGTTATCCTTATTTTCTTGAAAAAGGAATATAAACTAACAGCAAAATAAAATAAAGATGAAACTTCAATTTGACATAAAAGCATGCCTTGCGCCACTTGCCGAAATTACCGATATTCCCTTTCGTTCTTTGGTAAGGGAATTTTCTCCGTGCCTTATGTTTACCGAGATGATATCGGCAGCAGGTGCTTATCAAAACAATCAAAAGACAGTAGGAATGATGAAGCTTGCCGCTTCGGAACATCCTATCGGTATCCAGCTTTTTGGCCATAATCCCGAACAATTGGCGACGGCGGCAAAAATGGCAGAAGATGCGGGCGCCGACATCATAGATATAAACATGGGTTGCCCCGTAAAAAAGATAGTATCGGACGGCAACGGGTCGGCACTTATGAAAGATGAAGCGCTGGCAGGCAGAATTGTCGAGGCCGTTGCCAAGGCAGTATCCTTGCCTGTATCGGCAAAGTTTCGCAAAGGCTTTTCGTCAGACAGTGTCAACGCCGTATCTTTTGCCAAAGTGCTGGAATCTGCGGGAGCAAGCCTTGTCACCGTTCACGGACGCACTAGGGCCGAGTTTTATTCGGGCACAGCAGACTGGAATATTATCGCCAAAGTAAAAGAGGCTGTTAAAATCCCTGTTATTGCTAATGGCGACATTACTTCGCCCGAAGTTGCCCTTGAATGTCTGCAAAAAACACATGCCGACGGCGTAATGATAGCCAGAGCCAGCCTTGGGCATCCGTGGCTTATGGGACAAATTGCTGCCGCAGTTCATAATAGGCCTATTCCCGCCACGCCTACCATTAATGAGCAAAAACAAATAGTTATAAAGCATCTTAATGCGATGCTGGATTATTACGGTAATCCCAGCGGACTTTTCCAGTTTAGGAAACACCTTTGCTGGTATGTTACGGGCAAAAAAGGCGCATCAAGGTTCCGCGAAGCAATAAATCATATTCAAGACAAAAATATAGTTTTAGAATCCATTACAAAGTTCTATGATGACTTAGAAAGTTGAGATGAGAATAAAAATGACAGCGACAACAAAGGAAAATAAACCGAAAGCCAAAAAGGGACTTGACTATTACAGCCGTGTTTTTACACGCTTCAGCGTTTGGGCAAGAAAAGTTGACTTGTCAAGAAAGCTGAGCTACCTACTTGCTCTGGCCGCTTTAATCAGTGGTGTAACCACATACTTTGCTTTTACCCTTCCCGAAGGCCCAGATACGCAGCTTGTCCTTTTGCTTTTATATTTGGATTTAGCTCTGCTGCTTTGCTTGGTTATTCTGTTGATTCGCGGGCTTTTAAAGGTATGGTATGAAAAGCGTCAAGGAAGTATAGGCTCAGGGCTACACGTTCGTTTTGTGCTCTTATTCCTCATCATAACGGCGATGCCTACTATTTTGGTTTCGGCTTTCTCAGCTTTTTTCTTTAGCGTAGGTCTGCAAGCATGGTTCGGCGACCAAGTTTATAACGCCGTTCGTGAATCTAAAAATGTAGCCGAAGCATATTTTAAAGAACATACCAACAGCATAACTGCCGATGTTTATTCTGTAATGTATGACATTGACACAATAAAGATGAGCAAGAGCAACATCGAAAACATATTGAATTCCAAGCTCATATCCAAAGGTGTTGATGAGGCGATAGTCTTTGATGTTTCGGGCAAGATTATAGCAAAGGCCGGTTATACCTTTACTCTAAGTTCTGAGGTCGTGCCTTTTACCACGCTTAAACAAGCTGATAGCGGCGAGATAGTGGTGATCGTCAGCGATAATAACGACTGGGTCAAAGCCTTAGTGCGCATTCCGGACAGCATATCTTACTTATACGTCGGGCGTATGGTTGATCCTGCGGTTATCAGCCACATCGAGCGCGCTACGATTGCCGCAAACAATTACGAAACTTTGGAAGGACAACGCTCTATGATAGAGCTTACTTTCACGGGCATTTTTATCATAGTTTCACTTTTGTTAATGGTGGTTGCGGCTTGGGTGGGCATGATATTTGCTTCGCGCATATCCACTCCTATCGTGCATTTGATTGATGCGGCGGATAAAGTGCGCACGGGCGACTTTTCTGTAAGGGTAGAGGAAAACGGACATAAAGACGAGCTCAGCATTCTGACACGCGCCTTTAATCGTATGATGGGAGAGCTTAACGAGTTACAAGCAGCGCAAAGAAAGGCCGCTTGGGCAGATGTGGCAAGACGTATCGCTCACGAAATAAAAAATCCGCTCACACCCATTCAGCTCGCAGCCGAGCGTCTAAAACGTAAATACGAAGGGCAGATAAAAGATAATGCCGAAGACTTCGCTATTTGCACGGACACCATCATTCGCCATGTTGCGGACATAGGGCGTATGGTGGACGAATTTTCTGCTTTTGCCCGCATGCCTGCCCCTATATTTAAAAAGACAGATATCCGCAATATTATTGAGCAGGCGATATTCTTGCAAAAGAATGCTCACCCGAAAATTAACTTTACGGTCAACATCCCAGGCAAAGAGGTCTATTTCAGCTGTGATAATCAACAGATCTCACAGGTTGTTACCAACATTTTGAAAAATGCTGTCGAAGCGATTATAGACAAGGACGAAAAGAAGGGCAGAATTGATGTATACCTAAATCAATCGACAAAGGGTGACATAACCTTAAAAGTGATTGACAACGGCAAGGGTCTGCCTAAGGGGGACGCCAAAGATAAAATTACCGAGCCATATATTACCACCAAAGTCAAAGGAACGGGTTTGGGACTCGCCATTGTAAAGAAAATCATCGAGGACCACAAAGGCATTCTAACCCTTGAAGACGGTATAAAAGGTGGTGCTGTCGTTACCATCACTTTTCCTTATGAGAGCAAAAGCAAATGAGTTCTAACATTCTTATAATAGATGATGAAAAAGATATCAGAATGCTTGTCGCGGGCATTTTACAGGACGAAGGCTATAACGTCTTAGAGGCCGGCGACAGCGATACCGCTCTATCGCTTTATAAAAGTGAAAGGCCTGATTTGGTCATTTTAGACATTTGGCTGGAAGGCAGTGCCATTGACGGTATGGATATTTTAAAGGAAATTCGCGAACAAGACAGCATTACGCCCGTTATTATGATGTCGGGACACGGTAATATAGAAACCGCGGTCAGCTCCATAAAAGTTGGCGCTTACGATTTTATTGAAAAACCTTTTAAGTCCGATCGCCTTTTGCTCGTCATTAAAAGAGCGCTTGAAAATTATCGCCTCAAAAGGGAAAACGAAGATTTACGCAAGCAGATGTTCGGCGATGAAGAACTTATCGGCACATCTTTAAGTATGCAGATGTTGCGCCAGACCTTAAACAAAGCTGCTCCCACTCACTCTCGTATCATTATCACGGGCGCACCAGGGTCGGGTAAGGAATTGGTCGCTAAGCAAATACATCTAAAATCCAGTCGCAAAGATGCACCTTTTATGATTATAAATTGTGCAGGTCTGACTGATGACAGGGGTGAAGCCGAAATCTTCGGTGAAGAAAAAAACGGCGAAGTCATCAAAACGGGCATTTTAGAAAAAGCAGACGGCGGCACCGTCCTTCTTGATGAAGTCCACGAAATGCCAATCGGCATCCAAAGTAAAATGGTAAGATTTATACAAGAGGAAGGATTTGAACGCCTGCACGGCAATAAGCGCATAAAAAGCGATATCCGCTTTTTGTCTTCATCAACCAAAGACCTTCTTGCCGAAGTAAAAGCAGGCAAACTTCGCGAGGATTTGTACTACCGCTTAAATGTAATTCCCATTCGCGTCCCGCCCTTAAAAGAAAGACGTGGCGACATAGCTCCCTTGGTTTCCTATTTTCTAAATCGCTTTGCTGCCATGAAATCAAAAGAAGCCCCGCATTTCAAAAATGATGCACTTACTTTGTTCGAAAGTTACGATTGGCCCGGCAATGTCCGCCAGCTTAAGAACATCTTGGAATGGCTTATGATTATCAACTCCGAGGATTGTAAAGAAATAACCACGGATATGCTGCCTACCGAAATAAACTCCGCTGCTCCCGATTCTTTAAGATGGGATCGCTCGGAATCCATAATGTCGCTACCGTTAAAAGACGCAAGAGATGTCTTTGAAAAAGAGTATTTAGAGGCGCAATTAAAACGTTTCGGCGATAATGTGTCCAAGACCGCAAGCTTTGTGGGAATGGAACGCTCGGCCCTTTATCGCAAGTTTAAAAACCTTGGAATTGATACCAAGAACTAAAGAAGGAATAAAACCATGAAAACAATCATTTGCGGAGCAGGGCAGGTAGGAACGGATATAGCAAAATATCTATCCGATGAAGCAGACTCGGTAACTTTAATAGACACAGACATTAAATTGACCGATGAGCTGAACGAGAAAATAGATGTTAGGGCTATAGCCGGCAACGCTTCATATCCCGATATTTTGCAAGCTGCGGGAGCCGCCGATACTGATATGATTGTAGCAGTTACTCCCTCGGACGAGCTTAACATAGTGATTTGCTTGGTTGCTCACTCTTTGTTTAATATTCCGACCAAGATAGCTCGTATCAGAGCTCCGGAATACCTGGATAAATGCTGGGCGAAACTATATACCAAAGGCAATGTTCCTATTGATGTCATCATATCTCCGGAAATGGAAATGGCGAAATCTATCACCAGAACTTTATCAGTCCCCGGTGCGCTGGAAGTTTTGCCGCTGGCGGACGGCAAGCTTTACCTTTTGGCTATGCGTTGCAAAAAGGATTGCCCGTTAATCAACACTCCCATTGAGAAAATAGGTGCGGTTGCTCCCGATTTGCATATCAGCATTATAAGTATAATCCGTTCCGGTCACAGTCTCGTGCCGCATTTGGACGAGCAGATAGAAGAGCATGACGAAGTTTATTTTCTAATTCCTTCCGAAGAAATTACAAAGGTGGCAGCGGCATTCGGTTACGACGAGCCGACATCAGGCAAGATTATTATCTTTGGTGCGGGAAGGATGAGTCTTTTCCTTGCCGAAAGTTTGCTAGAAGCCGATTCCTCACGTAGTATCACCATAATCGAAAAGGATAGCAGCTTAGCAGAAGCCGCAGCTAACGCTCTTGCTGATGTCAATGTTATCAACGGCGACTTTTTAGAATACGAGATATTGGAGGAGGCTGGCATAAGACAAACTGAAACCGTCATAGCACTTACTCCATACGATGAAGACAACATCCTTGGCTCGCTTTTGGCAAAACGCTACGGGGTAAGACAAACTTTTTCTCTCACCGGGAAAATGGCATATCACAATCTTATTGCCAACTTAGGTATTGATGTCGTTTTGGATTCTAAGGCGATGACCATATCCAGCATTATTCGTAATGTCCGCAAAGGCTTTGTGAAGTCATCTTTTGCGATTGAAGGAGGTATTGCCGAGCTTTTGGAAATAGATATATCCGAAGAAACAGGATACATTCACAAGAAAGTTAAAAGCCTCGACCTGCCGAAAGGAGTGTTCCTAGGCGCCGTTTTACGAAGGGATAAGTTTATCGTCCCCACCGAAGATCTTGCCTTTGACAAAGGCGACAAATTGTTTTTCCTTGCCAGACACAATGCGGTCAAAGCACTGGAAAAAACATTTTCTGGAGGGCTAGGGTTGTTTTAGTATAGACTTTCAAGTTAAAAGGGTTATATGCTATAGCCTCTGGATTGATACTCGTAACAATAAGAACAAAAGGAAGGCCGAAATGTCAAATCTCAAAGAAGAAAATGTCCAAAACATGTTTTTAGAAACTTTAAAAAATAGCCGCTCCCCGGTGACTATATTTTTAGTCTGCGGGGTTCGCTTACAGGGCGTTGTCACTCATTTTGATGACAAGACGATACTTCTTAAAAGGGAAGGGCATACGCAACTTGTGTTCAAACATTCCGTTTCTACGGTTATGCCTATTGACCCTATAGACATTGACGACATGGGCGACTCGTCCGGTAAAAGGGGCAAATTGTAAAAAACTAAAAAGGGAAGTCGTATAACATTGTCACAGAAACAACAACAAAATGCCATTGTTATATACCCCGCTCTAGTAATATCTTCTGTTAGCTCATCAAAAGCTCCGCTTCGTTCGTCTTCTGCAAGATTGGCTGAGGCGGTGGGATTAGCCGAGGCAATATCCTTAAATGTAGTCTTTTCCGAAACCGTTAACCTTAGCAACATAAAGCCCGCGACGTTTATAGGTGCCGGGTCGGTTGAAAGAATCGGCGGCTTGGTAAAAGGTCTGGACGCGGATTTGGTTATTATGGATTGTCGACTTTCTCCCATGCAACAGCGCAATTTGGAAAAAGTTTGGAATACGAAGGTTATTGATCGCACCGCTTTGATTTTAGAGATTTTTGGCGAGCGCGCCAGCACGAGAGAGGGCGTTTTACAAGTCGAGCTTGCACACTTGTCATACCAAAAAAGTCGTCTTGTCAAAAGCTGGACCCACTTGGAAAGGCAGCGCGGCGGAGCAGGATTTTTAGGTGGCCCCGGTGAAAAGCAAATTGAAATGGACCGTCGCATTATCGGCGAAAAAATCATCAAGCTCAAAAAGGATTTGGAATCCGTAAAAAGAACCCGAAGCCTCCACCGCAAAGCACGAAGCCGTGTTCCATATCCGATCATCGCGCTTGTCGGTTATACCAACGCCGGCAAGTCCACTCTTTTTAACCACATAACCGGTGCAGGCGTTTTGGCAAAGGACCAGCTGTTTGCAACCTTAGATACAACTATGAGGCAAATCCTCCTTCCTTCGGGTTCGCACGCCATTTTATCCGACACGGTCGGCTTTATTTCCGAACTTCCCACCGAACTTGTTGCCGCGTTCAGAGCTACATTGGAAGAAGTGCTGGAAGCAGACATTATCCTTCATGTTCGAGATTGCGTTCACCCTGATTCCTCAGCACAAAAAGAAGATGTGCTGCAAGTTCTTAAAGGTCTAGGTATCGGCGATAAGATGGAACATTCAATGATTGAAGTGCTTAACAAAGTTGACTTGCTTGATCCAGACACTCGTTCGGGATTACTCTCGTCATCCAAGCGCAAAAATAAAGTTGTCGCCGTATCTGCCGTTACAGGTGAGGGCTTGCCCCGTTTGCTTGAGCTTATAGGAGAATATTTAAGCAGGTCTAAAATCGACTTCACCGTCAAAATGAACAGCTCCGACGGAGCGAAGATTTCTTGGCTTTACCGCCATGCCGATGTTGTAAAACGCAAAGACGATGACCTTTCATCCACTTTTTATGTCAGAATGGAAAAATCTGATGTCGAAAGATTAAAAAGTATGCTAAAGGAAACATCTGGAGACGAAGACAATGCATGATACCATAGCTGATATAGTGGCCGACATCATAGAAGATACCGTTCAAGAGTGCATTTTGCCTTACTTCCGTCACTTAAAAGCTGGCGATATTACAACCAAGAAAAGCCCTAATGACTATGTCACCGTTGCGGATATAAAGGCAGAACAATATCTTTCGCAAAAGCTAAAAAAGCTTATTCCGGGTTCTGTTGTCCTAGGCGAAGAAGCCGCGTTTAAAAATCCAAAGGTTTTTGAAGCGCTTTGCTATCCAGATACTACGGTGTGGATAATTGATCCTTTAGACGGTACCAAGAATTTTATCAAAGGGAAAAACGTATTCGGCGTTATTGTTTCAATGGTCGTAAACGGCGAAACGGTCGCAGGTTGGATAAACATTCCTTTGCACAAGAATGTCATGATTGTGGGGGAAAAGGGTGCGGGCGTTTGGAGCCAAGGTATTAAGCTTTGTACCACCGAGTTTAACAAAGAACTATGCAGGATGAAGGGCTCTTTAAGTATTGACGTGCCGGAACTGAACGAAAAAATTCGCAGCAAACTGTGGTGGGGCAGTGCGGCATTTTCCTACGCCATGCTTCTTACCCGCAACATTCATTTTGCTATTTTCCGAACTCACCCTTTACAACCATGGGACCACGCTGCCGGTGTTTTTCTACATAAAGAAGCAGGAGGAATAAGCGGACTTATCAATGGTTCGCAATATCGTCCTTTTCCCATCGACAGCACCTTAATTCTCGCCCCGGATGAGGAAATATGGCAAGAATTGGCACGCACGGTTAAAGCCGACGCAGCCTCTTAGCTTTTTAAAAACCTAAACCGGATGTTATAACCCTAAGTCTATCTTCTTTTTTCTCTGCCGTTTGTTTTAAATGGCTTTTAGGGGCGGTTTTCTTTAAGGGCTAAAGTCGGGCCGCCCCTGCTTAAAAACTTTACATCAAAAAGGAGATAGAAAATGTTATTAGGAACCAGATACCCGACATTAGCTTTCCATACTGGTGGAGTAGGGCAAGCTGATGACGGAATACCCCCTCAGCCATTCGAAACTTTCTGTTATGATTCCGCGCTTACACAAGCAAAAATCCAAGACTTTAACGTTGTTCCCTATACTTCGGTTTTACCTCCCGAACTGTTTAACAACATTGTCCCCGTTGAAAAAGTTGAAAAGAACTTTAAGCACGGAGCAGTTTTAGAGGTAATCATGGCAGGTCACGGAGCTGATGTTGCCGAACATAAAGCCATTGCCACAGGCATCGGTATATGCTGGGGCAAAGACAAAAAAGGCAACTTTCTTGGCGGTTGGGCTGCGGAATATGTCGAGTTCTTTGATACATTCATTGATGACGACATTGCCAAGGCTCACTGCGAAATGTGGCTTACCAAATCTTTGAACCACGAACTGATGCTAAGAGATGTTGAAAAGCACAGTGATTTCCAGTTTTTCCATAACTTTGTGAACATTAAGCAACGTTTTGGATATTCTCTGACGGCGTTAGGCTTTTTGAATTTTGAAACAACCGACCCCGTAAAGGTTTAAGAAAACAAGTTGGCGAGGAAAACAAACACTTCCTCGCCTTATTTTCTTTTTAAAGGAGAATAAAATGACTGACGTAACCAAGAAAATAAACAAAGGCGGACTGGGCGTGCTTGCCCTTTCTGCGATTGTTATAAGCTCCATGATAGGCGGTGGAGTTTACAATCTTCCCCAAAACATGGCTTCGGTAGCAGGAGCAGGAGCGGTGATTATCGCTTGGATAATTACTGGTATAGGTATTTACTTCATTGCCAATTCATTCCGTGTGCTATCCGTAGTAAAACCCGACTTGAAAGCCGGTATTTATATGTATTCAAGGGAGGGTTTCGGGCCTTATATGGGCTTTACGATAGGGTGGGGCTACTGGCTTTGCCAGATATTCGGAAATGTAGGCTATGCTGTTATTACCATGGATGCCCTAAACTACTTCTTTCCACCATATTTTGAAGGGGGTAACAACCTTTATTCAATCATAGGTGGCTCGATTATAATTTGGGTGTTTAACTTCCTTGTATTAAAAGGCGTAAAGCAAGCCACTATCGTCAATATCATAGGTACATCAGCAAACTTTATTGCTTTAACTTTGTTCGCTATCATATTGATTTTTATGTTTAATATAGATAAGTTCTCCTTTGACTTCTGGGGTCACATGGTAGGAGGAGGCGAAAAAGATCTAGGTTCAATTCCCGACCAAGTCAAAGCAACAATGCTTGTCACTCTTTGGGCTTTTATAGGTATTGAAGGCGCAGTAGTTATGTCCGGCAAAGCCAAAAGCCAGCAAGATGTAAGCCGTGCAACCATAATAGGCTTTATCGGGTGCTTAACCATTTACGCACTCCTTTCGCTTTTACCGTTTGGCTTTATGACACAAGCAGAAATAGGCTCGGCCGCACCTCCTTCCACGGCGGCGGTTTTAGAAAGAGCCGTAGGACCTTGGGGCAGCTGGCTTATGAACGCCGGTATGTTGATAGCGGTTTTATCTAGCTGGTTGGCTTGGACCATGATTGCCTCGGCAATTCCTCATGCTGCCGGAGAAAACGGGACTTTCCCGAAAGTCTTTGCCAAGACCAACAAGAACGAAGCTCCCTGCGTATCGCTTTGGGTCACCAGCACCATTATGCAAATAACCATGATTTTGGTTTACTTTGCGGATGATGCTTGGAATACGATGCTGAGCATAACGGGCGTAATGGTTTTGCCCGCGTATTTGACCAGCACAGCATACTTATGGAAGCTTTGCGAGGACGGTGAATACCCGACAGGTTTCTCGGTCAAAAGAAGCACCTCTTTACTAAGCGGCATTCTGGGTTCGGTATTTGCCATTTGGCTTTTGTATGCTGCCGGACCTTCATACCTGCTTATGGCGGTATGCTTCTTGGCAATCGGTATTCCGGTCTTTATATGGGCAAGAATGGAGGCCAAGGACGGTAAGCCGATTTTCACTTGCGGAGAAAAGATATTGGCAGGAGCTATCATTGCCATAGCCATTGCCGCAATCGTATTCTTCTGCCAAGGAATCATTAAGCTATAGGCAGACTTCCAACCCTCACAAGACAAAAGGCGGGACTAACTCCTCCCGCCTTTTGCTTGTTTATTCGCCACTTGCTTTTTCCGCCTTAAAAGATTTTGGCGAAGCGCCTTTGCCTCAAGAATAAAGCGCTCTTTCTCCCGTTTGGTCATGGGAATCTCGTCCGATACATACTTATCCGCCTCAATATCGCTTGCTTCTTTTCCCGCCATTTAACTAACTCCTTTTCCCACTCATGGTATATTTTGCCAAGGTTTTAGCAAGCGAAAAAATCGTTACTTGTTTTTGTATAAATTTTGTGATACAATACAGCCGAATGTGAAGGCGGGGTGTCTTTGCACGGACCTATCTATAAGGAGAACACACATGGAAAAATCAGAAAGACAACGTAGAGACGAAGCGGAAGAAATAATTAACGCAATCCGGGGGGGGGGGGTGGGGTAATTTCCTCTTTAATTTCAATGGGTTATGATGTAAATACGCCCTCCTATCGCGGGAGGCTCCCGCTTAACGAAGCGCTTCGCAGAGAGAGATACGATGACGCAAAAATTTTAATTGCACACGGAGCAGATATAAATGCTAGGGATTCAGGTGATGCTGCTCCTATTTGCTTAGCCCGAGAAAATAAGGAAATGCTTGAACTTCTACTTAGCCTCGGCGCCGATATAAACGACACGGACAGTCATGGTAATACAGCTCTTTTTGGTGCTGATGAAAATACCTTAAAATACTTGGTTGACAATGGCATTGATGTGAATAAGCAAAATGACGACGGCAATACAGCTCTTATGCATTATGCTGGTAGCGGTGATGTAAATGCTGTAAAGTACTTGTTAGAACATGGTGCCGATGTAAATATATGCAGTGAAAAAGGTAATGCTCTTAACTTGGTCGCACAGAAACTTGATTCTAATGGAGGATTAGTTGAGACCATTAAGTGCCTTGTTGATGCCGGAATTGACTTGAATCAGCAAGATAACCGTGGTAATACCGCCCTCCATTTGGCTTGTATGTATAATAAGACCGAGCTTACAAAATACTTGATTGACAAAGGTGCTGATGTAAACAAACAAAATAATGATGGCCGAAATGCTTTAGGTTTTGTTGATGCCAGAACTAATCCTCAAATTGTAAAGGATTTGCTTGAAGCGGGATCAAATGTGAATATGCAAAGCAAAAGAAATCCGTCGCTTGTAAGAATCACCGATTGTACATACTCAGATAAAGATTTAAGTGATACAGCTTTGGAAAATATGAAAATGTTGATAGAAGCCGGAGCGGATATAAATATCCAAGATCAATATGGTCAAACACCGCTTATGCGTGCTGTACGGAGTAAAAATAAAGATTTTGTGAAGTACTTATGTGCCGCCGGAGCGGATTTGGAAATTAAAGATAATTCCGGAAAAACGGCTTATGATTATGCTAACGGTAAATCCGAAATTTTGGGAATTATGCAGAACGCAAAATTAGAAGCTTTGCAAAAAGCTGCTGCTTTGCGTGCTAAGCAAGGTCGGTAACCGCCGGATAACTTAAAAAAGAAGAGGGGATTTAGCCATTGTCGCGGTATAAATCCCCTCTTTATATTATTCCTTCCCTAAAGCAAAAATCTTTCCCCGCGAAAAAATTATTGTTCTTAGAAAAGTTTTGCGCTACACTCTATGCACAAACAAAGGCGTAAAGGGCATAAAATGTTCGTATATGGTTTTATAACAACTACCTTCACCACCACCCCTTAAAGGGGTTATTCGCGCTTTTCAAACACATTTTTATCAGTTATATTCCCGAAAAATCTATTTTATGGAAGGTATTAAGCTATGCAAAACGAACAAAAACAACAACTCCACAACATCCGCCATTCTGCCGAACACATCTTGGCAGAGGCTATGTATAACCTTTTTCCCGGTGTTAAAATGGCAATGGGACCAGCTACCGACGACGGCTTTTACGGTGACTTTGATATGCCGGAAGGTGTCGTCGTTTCGGTTGACGACCTGCCCAAACTTGAAGCCGAGATGAAGCGCATCATAGATAAGCGCCTACCCCTTACCAAAAAGGAAATCAGCGCCAAGGAAGCTCGCGAACTTTTCAAAGGCAACGAGTATAAGCAAGAATGGATTGACGCGATTGAAGCTCGTGGCGAAAGGATTTCCGTTTATTGGACGGGCGACGAGTTCGTTGACCTTTGCGCCGGCCCTCACGCCAACTATACCAACGAGATAAAGGCGTTTAAGCTCTTATCGGTTGCGGGCGCTTACTGGCACGGCGACAGCAAAAACAAAATGCTTACGCGCATTTACGGCACGGCTTTTGCTTCAAAACAAGAGCTCGCCGACTATTTAACAATGCTTGAAGAAGCCAAAAAACGCGACCACAGAAAGCTTGGCAAGGAAATGGACTTATTCCACTTTGAGCCCGAATACGCTCCAGGTTCGGTTTTTTGGCACGATAAAGGCTACTTTGTGTATAGAAACCTGATTGAATATATCCGCAAGCGCCAACAGGCAAACGGCTACATTGAAGTTGTAACTCCCGCCGTTATGGATCGATGCCTTTGGGAGACTTCGGGGCATTGGGAGAAGTATGGCGAACATAACTATTCCGGCTCTACCGAGGACGGCAAAATCTTCTGTATCAAGCCGATGAGCTGCCCCGGCGGACTTTTGATATATAAGCAGGGCATCAAGTCCTATAAGGATTTACCCCTTCGCATGGCCGAGTTCGGCAAGGTTTACCGTTTTGAACCTAGCGGCTCGCTGATGGGCCTTATGAGAGTGCGCGAGTTTACCCAAGACGATGCGCACATATTCTGCACGCCCGAGCAAATGGAAGAAGAATGTATCACCACGCTCAAGCTTGTGCTGGAAATATACAAAGACTTCAACTTCAACGATGTAAAGATATACCTCTCCACTCGCCCCGAAAAGCGTATCGGCTCGGACGAGATTTGGGATATCTGCGAAAACTCGCTGAAGAAAGCCTTAACTACCAATGACTTCAAGTTTGAAATCAACGAAGGTGAGGGCGCATTCTACGGCCCCAAGCTTGAGTTTATTCTAAAAGATGCTATCGGACGCGAGTGGCAATGCGGCACGATTCAAGTTGATATGAACCTGCCAAGCCGCTTTGATATATCCTATATCGGAGAGGATGGCGAAAAGCACCAGCCGGTTATGTTGCACCGCGCCTTGTTTGGTTCTATCGAGCGCTTTATGGGTATCTTAATCGAAAACTATACGGGTCGTTTCCCCGTATGGCTTGCACCTGTTCAAGTGAAACTTCTGCCCGTTTCCGAAAAGACCCTTGATTATGCCAAAGATGTTATGGCAAAGCTGGTAAAAGAGGGCGTGCGCTGCGAACTTGACGATAAAGACGAGAAAATCGGCTATAAAATCCGCACGGCTCAGCTTGAAAAAGTGCCGTTTATGCTCATCTTGGGCGAAAAGGAAGCCGAGGCAGGCAATATCTCCGTTCGCGACCGCGATGGCGAGCAAAAGAACGGGATTGCTCTGTCCGACTTGATAGCTAACATCAAAAAGCAAAACGAAACGAGAAGCCTAAAACTTTGGGACTAGTGGAAGTTTGCTTTATATGATGCTAAGGTCTTTATGTAATTTACCGATGAAAGGAGCATGATATGGAAGAAACTCGCGTTGCTATTATCAGCATTATTGTCAAGGACTTGGATTCTGTTTGTAAACTGAACGCTATTTTGCACGATTATTACGACTATATTATCGGCAGAATGGGCATCCCTTACAAAAGCAAAAATGTCAATGTGATATCGGTTGCAGTTGACGCTCCCGCAGATGTGATAAGTGCCCTGTCCGGTAAAATAGGCGCTTTACAAGGTGTTGCCACTAAAACGGCTTACTCGGACATAATGGGCTAGACAGCGGGCTTTATAAGTCCTATACCATTACGGTTGACCAACTAACGGAGAAGGGCGGCTTTTGCCTCCTGACCCAAAAGAAAGGAAACTTAAAGATGTATAATCCCAAATCCCTAAAGGCTGAGGAGTTTATCTGTCACGAGGAAGTGGAAGACTCCCTAAGATACGCCGACAAGCACAAAAATGACTTGGCGGAGATTGACCGCGTCTTGGAAAAGGCAAAGCAAAGGAAGGGGCTTTCTCACCGTGAAGCTTTGCTCCTTCTTGATTGTGATATTCCGGAAAAGAACGCCGAGATTTTTGCCCTTGCCGAGCAAATAAAAAAGGATTTTTACGGTAATCGCATAGTCCTTTTTGCTCCGCTTTACCTTTCTAACTATTGCGTAAACGGCTGTGTCTATTGCCCCTACCATGCAAAGAACAAACACATTCCGCGAAAGAAACTGACGCAAGAAGAAGTTGCGGCGGAAGTCATAGCTTTGCAGGATATGGGACATAAGCGCCTTGCCATAGAATCCGGCGAGGACCCCATTAACAACCCCATTGAATACATACTTGATTGTATCAAGACCATTTACAGCATAAAGCACAAAAATGGTGCTATCCGCAGGGTAAATGTAAACATCGCCGCCACCACTGTGGAGAATTACCGCAAGTTAAAAGAAGCGGGCATAGGCACTTATATTCTGTTTCAAGAAACTTATCACAAGGAAAGCTATGAAAAGCTGCACCCGACTGGACCGAAACACGACTACGCCTATCATACCGAAGCAATGGACAGAGCTATGCAAGGCGGTATTGATGATGTCGGTTGCGGCGTTTTGTTCGGTTTAGAAATGTATCGCTACGAGTTTGCTGCGCTGCTTATGCACGCTGAACATTTGGAAGCCGTCCACGGCGTTGGGCCTCACACTATCAGCGTTCCCAGAATCAAGCACGCCGATGACATTGATCCTTCCGCTTTTGATAACAGCATAGATGACGATATTTTCGCCAAGATTATCGCTTGTATTCGTATTGCCGTACCCTACACCGGTATGATTATTTCTACTCGCGAAAGCAAGGCTACCCGCGAGCGCGTAATCCACTATGGTATATCGCAAATAAGCGGCGCGTCCCGCACATCTGTCGGAGGCTATACCGAACCGGAACGCAAGGATGAAACCGCCCAGTTTGATGTAAGCGACCAAAGGACACTTGACGAGGTTGTCCGCTGGCTGATGGAGATCGGCTATCTGCCCAGCTTCTGTACCGCTTGCTACCGAGAAGGTCGCACTGGCGACCGCTTTATGAGCCTCTGCAAAAACATGCAGATTTTGAATTGTTGTCATCCGAACGCGATTATGACCCTGACGGAGTTCTTAGTCGACTATGCCAGCCCCGAGACCCAAAAAATCGGCTTTGATCTGATAAAACGCGAACTGGCAAAAATACCCAAAGACAAAGTCCGTGAAATCGCTTCAAAGCATGTTGAAGAAATTAAAAACGGCACTGGTAACGATTTTAGATTCTAGCCTGCTAATCCTTTTAATATATTCCCAAATCTCCTTTCCCGACCGACAATCTGTTGCGGTATGAAAAGGAGATTCCTCTATGACCGAAAGCAAATACATTAAAAGTAGTCAAGATGTTTACATCAAAGTAACCAAAGATGGACCATATCTTGTTTACGGCGCACCCGTTTTGAAGCAGGAATTTATCAAACCTAATTCCGAAGGTGCTTCATGGACTTATAAAGACGGTAAAAGGTTTAAGGTTGAAAATGACGGCAAACCCGTTGCTCTCTGCCGTTGCGGCAAATCAAAGCACGCTCCTTTTTGCGACGGTTCACACACAAAAGTTGGTTTCGACGGCACCGAAACTGCCAATCATGAGCCTATTTTAGACGGTGCAGAAGTATTCAAAGGTCCGACATATTCCTTGCTCGACAACGAAGTTTACTGCGCCTTTGCCCGCTTTTGCGAAGCTTATGGAAAAATATGGAACTTGGTGGAAGGGGAGGGCGAAGAAATAAACGAACTTGCATTAAGAGAGGCTTGTAGCTGTCCCGCCGGTCGCCTGATGATAAAGAAAAACGGTACCGATGAAATCATAGAACCTAAGCTGGACAAAGAAATCTCGGCACTGGAAGATCCGACTATATCTTGCAGCGCGGGGTTGTTTGTGAAGGGTAAAATAAGGATTGAAGGTGCCGACGGCAAAGTCTATGAAATTCGCAACCGCCAAGTCCTTTGCCGTTGTGGTAACTCGGCAAACAAACCTTTTTGTGATGGTTCTCACGCGGCGGTGAAATACCAAGACGGTATTGAATAACTTTGACATTCTAAGGAAAAAATCTGGCGATCCCGATAGGATTCGAACCTATGACCCACAGCTTAGAAGGCTGTTGCTCTATCCAGCTGAGCTACGGGACCGCTGGCGAATTATTGTGCCTAAGCACAACAAAAGGAGCTTTTATCACATCATTTCCCATAAATCAAGAGGGAGCCTCATTGCTTTTTCTTGCAAAATGTAATACAATCATCGTTACTTGGCCATGTTTGCTAAAAGGAGCTTTTATGCCGAATAAAGAAAATGAAATAAACCCCAAAAGGTTTCTTCTCTTAGCGAAGAAGTATTTATGTTCGGAATTTTCTGAAGAGACTTCCTCACTGCAAGAAAATGACCTGGACAATAAGGTACTGGATTATTGCCGATTTGCTTTTAACCACGGATTTAAAAACGAACTTGAGGTCATGAGAATAGTTGATTTAATGTGGCGTCTTGCCCCCGTGAAAGAGGAAAATAAAGAATTATCTTGGTTTTTTCTAATTTTAGGGAAAACCGATATGGATAACGACTTGCGACTTAACGCTCTTGAAAATGCTTATGCCATGTATATGGCGAACAAAATGTAGGAGAATGATATGCCCACCGAAGATAATTCTTATGAAGTAGTCCTTTATGTCAAACAATCGCAAGCGTTTATTGCCCCTTGGCATTGGAAAGAAGAAATGAAGCGCTCTCTAAAGGAAATGGGAACTTGGTCCGGTCATGCTTTTATAGGACTAAGAAATCCGACGCTTGGAATAAGGGAAGAGTTATACGGTTTTGGCGGTGCAAAAGGTTATGAAGAATACAAAACTGACTATCCCGACGAAAAGATAACCGATGCGGTTTTACCCGGCAAAGTAATCTCTGGAATTGTGGTCGGAGAATACGGAGAAAGAGTCCCTGAGGAAGGAACAATCGGAGCTGACTACAACCGCAAAGTTTCTCCTCACGATGCAAGAGTTGTTTACAAAGTATCAAAGAAGCAATTTGACGCTGTGAAGCAGTTTATTGCCGAGAATAAAGCAAATCCTCCGGGGTATAATCTGTTCGGCTATAACTGCGTTCACTTTGCTTTTGAAGCATTACGAGCTGCAAATCTCCAGCCCCCTACAAGGATGCCTATCATATACACTCCCACGGTCGCGAGTTGGAATATAGAAAAAATGAAGATGGTCGAGAATATAAAAGACAAAATGAACTCCGTAAGAGAAAAATTAAGTAAATACTTTTCTCCCGATAGGCCTCTTGCCAAACAAATAGTAGAGAATTCTGTAATTCCTTATTCTTTCAAGGATATTCGCGCGGAAAGGCTACCTTATCCCGAAAAAGATGTCCAACCCTCGTTAGGAGCCGGCATTTTAAAGAACCGTCTATTCCGCCGCTAAAACTAAATATGAGCTAAAAGCCTTGTTTTCAAACTTATGAGGTGAGGGGAACTTTACCAACTTAGCGAGCTGCCACCCCGGTGATAGTAATATTTTTTACCGTCTTTCCAAGTATCGTTCTGCCGAAAACTTGCCATGCCTTATTTTAACTGAGTTTTGTATAATGCAGCATACACAGAATTTTCTTTTTTTAGTAATTCTTCATGTGTCCCTTGCTCTTTAATCTCTCCATGGTCGATTACCACAATATTATCTGCGTTCTTCACTGTAGACAGCCTGTGTGCAATTACGAAAACGGTTCTATCCTTCATTAAATTATAGATTGCTTGTTGTACAATTTCTTCGGATTTATTATCTAATGCGGATGTTGCTTCGTCTAATATTACAATTGGAGCATTTTTTAGGAAAGCTCTTGCAATAGCGACACGTTGTTTCTGACCTCCAGATAGTTTAGTGCCTCGCTCTCCAATTTCAGTATCTAATTCCAATGGTAACGTTCCGATAAATTCATCTAGACAAGCATTGTGTACTGCATCCCGAACTTCATCATCTGTTGCTTCAGCTTTACCAAGCATTATGTTTTCTCTAATTGTTCCGGCAAATAAGACATTGTCTTGAAAGACAATTGCTATTTGGGATCGTAATGAGTCAAGCTCAATATTTCGGACATCAATTCCATCGATTTTTACCGCTCCTTGTTTGACGTCATAAAATCGTGGTAAAAGGCTAACCGTGGTTGATTTTCCACCACCGGAATTACCGACAAAAGCGATAGTCTGTCCCTTTTTTACATCCAAGTTAATCCCCTTCAGTACAGGTCGATTAGCTTCATATTCAAACCAAACATTATCAAATGAAACGTTTGCATGTACACCATCGATTTTTATTGCATTTTCTGAGTTATGTACACGTGGTTGCTCCTCTAAGAGGTTAAATACACGCTCCATTGCCATTAGTGAAATTTGAACGTTCGTGAAATTAGATCCGATTGATTTAATGGGATGATATAACATAAGTAAGGCAGCTATAAATGAAACAAATCCACCCGGTGTAAGCTGATCAGTAGTGATTAGATAACTACCTAACCAAATGACACTTGCAATACCGATTGATATGATAAAGTGCATCATTGGAGTAAGAATACCAGTCTTTTTTGTCATATTCATACCTAATTTGAATACCGATCTAAGAGTTTCATTAAAACGATTAAATTGATAGTCATACAGATTAAATGAGGATACAACTCTATTACCCGTAAAAGCTTCATTGTAATGTGTCATAACCTTTGCGCCGGAAAAAACAGTCTTATCCATTATTCCCTTAATTTTCCTTCTAACTTTAGTCAAAGGGAACAATGCTCCAAAAAGGATAAAAATCGCAATAATGGACAGTTGCCACGAGTTATAAATTAAAACGCAAATCAAAGCTATTGATGAGAACAGACGTGTGGTGAACAGCTTTAAGTTTGATAATAGCCCGTTACATGCAAGATCTGCATCTTGATTGAAGCGAAACATAACGTCACCGGATGTTGTTTTATCAAAAAATGTAGCATCGCATCGCATCATTTTTTTGAAAAGGGTCTTTTTAAGATCCATCGTAATTTTTTGACCAACCCATGTGTTTAGGTACGTTGCCGCATAATTCAACATACTTTGAACGAAACTGAATATAATAATTAACAAAGGTAAGAGAGAAGTCGCCCTTGCGCTTTTTTCAATCATCACCACATCCATGTATGGTTTTAGTACCCATGCAATCACAGCATCCATAGCGCCAAGAGGAATTGTTATTAGAATGGCTAATACTGCTCTAAACAAATACGGCCTCACATAGGGGTAAATTTTTGCATAGTTTCTAAATAAAGAATATGTTTTTACCTTATCAACCAAATCTTTCTTTTTTTTTGTATATGACCTATTTACCATGTTAAACTTTCAGGTTATGTCTTTGCATTCCTAACCACTCTTAAGATATTTTCTAATTTCTCTGACTCTAGATTTGAATATTTTTCGTTTTTCAGCATACTTCCTTCTGGCACGCCCAAATAATATCTTCGACAGTATTTTATATTTGTAGTATTTTAGTAAAATTCTGTATCTCTTAAAAATATCTTTATTTATTTTAGGAAGCATTGAATTAGCTGTAGAACACTTCGCAAAAATTGTTTTTAATATTATTTCGTAGAAGGGAGAATTCTTTGCATATTTCCACCAATCAGAAGTGTAGGTATGCATCAGTTCATTCCATGGCTTTTCCGAGGATGTATAGTGTATAATGCTTGGTTTTGCACTAATGTTATCATACAAAAACATTAATGAATCGGATAATTTCATTTTATAATCAGGCCATTTAAATTTCACATGATATTGTAAATTCCAACATGGGGGCAATTCGTAATAGTCATCTTCAAAAGCTGCATTTAAGATATTCTGATCGTTGAAAAAACGATTATTAATTTTTGCAAGTTGGAATAAATAATTGATGATATGCGTTTCCCTCAATTTTTCGATATTGATTATTAAAACGCCTGAATTAAAATATCTTTTTT
>Ga0310786_10000844_pt1 | contig 49113 bp, 79 predicted proteins | sample AusTroGonzalo_MG_FD_203881 | JGI IMG/M metagenome (GOLD analysis project Ga0310786, IMG submission 203881) | Bovine rumen microbial communities from tropical cattle in Woodstock, Queensland, Australia - Gonzalo_03 (v2) (version 2) | ecosystem: Host-associated > Mammals > Digestive system >...
AAGGTTATGTACCATCAAAAAAGGACATTCGTGATTATAGATTAAATAAAGTTTACCACGCTATCCCACTCCCAGACTCCTTTGAAGTAAAGCACTCAAAGATAAAGAGCCAAGGGGCGGTGGGGTCCTGCGTGGCTCATTCTGTTTCCGAGGTTCTTGAATCTCTGGAAGACAATAACAAAGACTATTCAACCGCTTGGATTTATGGCTATCGTCCGACAGGTTACTATCAAGGCACAGGAATGATGACAAGTGATGCTTTGAAGACCGTGAACAAGGTCGGAGCAGTTTAGTACGAAGTTTTGCCCGGCAACTACGAGATGCCAAAGGCAAAGCAGATAGTCAAGAAAAACCTTGCCGTATATAAACAGGAAGCAGGCAAAGACAAAGTTGTTGCCTATGCTAAATTAAGAACAATACAAGAGATAAAAGAAGCAATATATATGACAGGAAAGCCTGTTGTTATTTGTATTCTTTGTAGTGATTTGAAACTTGACGAGAATTATATTGCCTATATTCCAGACGGAGCAACTGGCGGTCACGCTGTTGTGTGTTATGGTTGGAATGAAATAGGCTTGCTTATTCAAAACTCTTGGGGGGAAAGTTGGGGGGATAAAGGTTGTTTTATCCTTCCCTATGAACATCCGTTTAGCGAAGCGTGGGTATTAACGAAAGACCCAGATATAGCAATTAAGCCAAGAGCATTTGCATTCAGAGAGTTCTTTGTAAATCTGGTGAAGTTGATAGCAACATTCATCAAAGGTCTTTTTAAGAAGAAGTAATTAAGGGGGATTTCCTTTGGCTAATATAACGAAGATAAAAGTAAATGGTACACTTTACGATGTAGGTGTTCAAGATACCGACAACGATACCAAAAATACCGTAGGCGGTACATAGAATAATTCTGCCTTGCACGCTGTTGGAACAAGGGCGCAATCTGAAAACCCACAATCATACACAGACAAATATGTTCAGTTCGTCAAGCAAGATGTGAACATCTACTCTGATGATTAGTTAGTAAACAAGTTGAACCTTGACGGAGCGAGTCTTCAAGTAAAAGCATTCGGTAATGACACAACAGCAGAAAGAACAATAACCTCTATGCTGAACTTCAGACCTTCCAATTCCGATGACCCCTATATAAACTTTTACCCAGATTATTTAAGAAACGAAAACAATACTCTTGTTTACCCTGCTGAACTGGAAGTTCATAGACAGGAAACCAGAGTGAGAGATTTGAAGTTAAGAGAACACAACATAAATAGTTAGGTTTGGAGAAGACTTTATATGGGTAGCGCAGACCCCACTACTTACGCAACAGTACAGGTTGGTGATGTCTGGATTGACACAAATGTGTAATTGTAAAGGAGAGTAAATGCCTGCACAGATAGCAAGATACAAATTAACACTCATAGTCCTGTCTGGTACTGGCGGTTATGTGTCAACAGGCTCAACTGGTGGCATTTCTTCTGATTGGTCTGCATTTGGAACTTATTTGAGAGTGCCTTCTACTGGCACAAGAAGTATAGTGGCTCAACCCAATAATGGTTGGGTTTTTAGTGGTTGGACATATTCTTATACTGGTCCATCTGGCGCATCTTATGCTATAACCCCACGTGCTTCATTTACAAACGCTAACGCTTCGTCAACGGAAGTTAATGCTGTTTGCCAATTAAGTACCGACTACACTACTGATTAGACCGTTACGGTAACAGTAACAGCAAACTTCCGACAGAATACTCGTACTGTTTCATTGGGAACATACCCAAGCGGTTGTGCTTCTGTTTCTGGCAACGGAACTTTCTATTATGGGAATACCACAACAGTAAGAACTTACTCTCCAAAGACAGGCTACTACTTTGTAAACTGGAAGAATGTTGACGGAACCGTAAGAAGTACAGAAACTTCTTTCACATATACCGTTACAGAAGATGTAACATTTACGGCTTACTGGGATAATAAATACACAGTAACCTTTAATCAGAACGGCGGTGACAGCGGTACGGCGAGTGTAGATGTAAACTACGGTAGTCCTATGCCTGCCATAACGGTTCCGAAAAGAACTGGCTATAACTTCCAAGGTTATTTTGATGTAAAGACACCTACTGACGATAAGCCCGGTACAAGATATTATAATGCAGATGGAACATCGGCGCAAAACTGGGACAAGGCAAAAAGCACAATACTGTATGCTCGTTGGGAATTAAAGAAATGCACCTTAACATTGGTAGCAGACCCAAGCAGTTATGGTAGGGTCACAAGAAAGCCGACCACTCAACTTTGGTACGGAGATGAAGTTACCTTAAAGGCTACTCCAACTCAACCTTGGTTTAAGTTTACTCGTTGGACAGATAGCGCATCTGGGTATAATTAGGCTGAAAGAAAAGTTACAGTTACAAGTGATAGAACATATACTGCAAACTTTGAAGAAAACCAAAATTATTCTTTTGGTAGTTATAAGATAAAAGTTGTTGCAAAAAGCAATAGTTCTTCTCGTGGTCTTGTCGCACTTTACACAGAAGCAGGTTCTTCGTAGGATGTTTCTGCAATATACTCTCCCGACACCGCAATAACATTAGGCGGTGTTGAAGCAACCGCAACTATTGGAAGACTTGAAGCACGTCCCAAAAATGGATATGAGTTTGATGGGTGGTCAAGGACACATACCTATACACCGAAGCCGAAAAGCGGAAATCCTGTTACAGACCCGACAGTAACAAACTATGACCCAGACAAAGCCATAAATGAAAATGTTGATGTCTCTTCAACAATGGTAGCCCTTTCAGAACTTTCTGGGGATTATGGGGATAGTAGTGGTGGTAATTTAGTAACTGTTACTTTTACCGCTTCATTTAAGAAATCTGTTAATGATTGTGTATTAAAGGTCTATAATAACCAGACAACAATGGGCGAGTTCAAAATAGACGGAACCGCTTATTCTGAATCGGAAGCAACAGAGTATTATGCAAACGGAACAAGTGTTCAACTGGAAGCCGTACCATACACCAACTCTGGCTGTAAGTTTGTCAGTTGGAAGGATATGGAAAGCGGTGACATTTTAGCCACCACAAAGAAGTACACAGTAAAACTTGTTGGTAGCGGTGACCCTGCGAACCCAAGTGTAAGAAAACTCCTTGCAACTTTCAAGACAGACCCGAACTATGTTTACAAGACTTCTCTTAATGATGACAAAGCATTAGATGCAGGGTACTATGTAAAGGTAAAGCCTTTCGTAAAAGAAGGTCAGAGTGACTACGGAACTGTAAAGGTAACGAATACCTACTACAATGACAGTACAGAAACCTATGGGAAGACCATAGTATATAGGAATATAACCAACGGCGGTATTCCATACCCAACACAAAAAGCAACGATAACCGCAACTCCGAACCCCGGCTATGCCTTTGTAGGGTGGAAGTATAGCAGAGATACTATGTTATCTCATAGTGATTGGGGCGAGAACTCATCTGCTGTTCTGAAAATAGACGGAAAGAGTGAATCGAAAGGAAGCATTACAGTTGTAAAGAACAGCACAACGGCTGTCACTTCCAACACAGAAGCATCTGTGGTTTTTTGCGGAACACCCACAATGGCAGGTTTGTATAAGACAAACGAGTGTGTCCAGTTCGATGTTGAAGCAGAGTTCAAGATGAACGAGTTGAAGCCTGTTTCTGTTACGAGAAACAAGGATTTAGGTACTGTATCTGGTGCAGGGTCATACCCCTACGGAAGCGTTGTTACAGTAAAAGCAACCCCGAAGCAGGGGGCAACTGTATCTGGTTATTAGAGGTGGCAGGATGGAACTCTTGTTGACGAAATATCTACCACAAGTCAGCAATACACATTTACTGTTCCAGAAGCCCCAGAGAGCATTACGGTAAAAGTAATTTTCGCTGTACTAAAACTTGGTCAATATATAGTTAAGTGTAATGTCCGTACAGAAAATTCAAATAAAGGTTCTGTATCGAATGTTTCTTATAAGTATTCTGACTATAAAGATATTACCATATTAGGTGTATAGGCAACTGTTCCAACATTCACAACTGTTGTAACTCCTGCATCTGGGTGGGTGTTCTCTGAATGGGAAAAGGAACTGGTTAGTGTAACTCCGGTAGATTGGGCAAATACATCTACTTGGAACATTGACCCAGAGTTGACATAGAATTCCATAAACCCGAACTCCTATGATATTAGTGCGTGGGCAAAACTTGTTGCACAGCAAGCGGAAAATTACCCAGAGAATGAAGAAGTACATTTAAGGCTAACAGCAAAGTTTGCATCTATAAACCCAGACCAACCACCCTATGCACTTATTGTTAAACCTATATCTGGCGGTGGTGGAACAGTTACAGGTAGCACCTACAAGACCCAGTTGACAGAGATAGGCAATTACAGAACATTGTCTGATATGGCATTTAGTGCTTCTCCGAGCGCAGGTTATCATTTTGTAGAATGGACACAAGATGCTCCTGTTTATGATATGCCAGATGGTGTTGGTAGTGCTTCAAGTTTTTCTACTACATATTCTCCAAACGCAACTTCCTCTTCCGTTACAGCAACAACAACTGGCAGATGGACAAAAGTAAGCGGTTATAGTTATGGTCAAGATTAGCACTCTGTATTCATTTAGATAAGGGCAAACTTCGCCCCGAATACCTACACGGTAACATTTGACAGGAACGGCGGTTCTGGTGGTACCAGTTCGACAACCGCAACTTATGGTAGCGCAATGCCTTCCATAACCCCACCAACAAGAAGTGGGTACCTGTTCCTTGGGTACTTCGATAAGAAGAACGGTGGAACACAATACTACGATGAGAACGGAGCATCAGCGAATAACTGGAACAAGACCAGTAACACTACTCTGTATGCACAATGGGCAAAAGACGGTCTTTCCATAAAAGTTTACAAGAGTAGCGGTTGGAAGACTTGCAGTATCAAGGTATATAAGGGAGCCGAAACTGGTTGGGTTGAGTGTTCATTAAGAAAAGCCCAAAGCACAAGCGGTGATTGGACTTAATGTTGTATATATAACAGAGGAATAAGATTTTGGCAGATATTAGTAAACTCACGATTGGTAGTGGGGAATACAACTTAAAAGACACGATAGCAAGAACTTCCATAGCATTTGGTGTTGTTGACTCAACATCAACTGCTACGGCATTTACGGCAACAATTCCGGGAATAACAGAATACTTTGATGGTCTTGCCATTATGTTAAAAAATGGTGTTGTTACTTCGGAAGAAGGCTTTACCATAAACATAAATGGTCTTGGGGCAAAAGGTTCATACAACAATATGGCTGCTTCATCAAGAGATACCACATTGTTCAATATAAACTACACGATGCTCTTTGTGTATGATAGTACGAGAGTATCTGGCGGTGGTTGGATTTGTTATCGTGGCTATGATGCTAACACGAATACCATTGGTTATCAGTTAAGAACAAACTCATCTACAAGACCAGTTACAGACCAGACAGGTAGGTATCGTATTCTGTTTACATCGGCTGACGGTGGCAAGTGGGTGCCTGCGAACAGTTCCTCTTCAACGAGTGCAACCGCTTCAAAGACCGTTATTACAACTCCGATAAATCCTTGGGGAGAGATTGCATATTATTCATCAACCACAGTTTTGTCGGCAGGCACAGATGTTGGTACAAGTGCATTGTGGTCATAGTACATATTGACACTTGGATATTCATTCAACAGAACAAATGTTGCGCTTGTTATGACATACCCGGCATCTATTTATGTGAAATGTACCCCATAGGCAAATGGGTCAGCAATTATAGATGCCGATAATCCGTATGTAGAGGCACTTCCGTCAACAAATGATGGCAAGATATATATTTATCTCGGCAGGTCATATTCCGCTACAAATATCGAACTTGTAAACTGGCACCCAGTATTCTACCACGATGGAACTGGTATAAGATTTTGGACAGGTAAAACTATTCCAGAAGCACCAGTAAACGCTGATTGGAATGCAACCTCTGGTCTTTCCCAGATTTTGAACAAGCCTGCAATTCCGTCAAAGACAAGTGACCTTACGAATGACAGCGGATTTTTAAGTCAAGCGGTTACTTCATTAGAGGGAGAAACAGGAGATTTATACCTTGCTCATTCTACTCTTGGTAATGCTTCTGTTGTATCAAATGTGGCTGTTGTTACAGGTGTAGAACTTGGTGATTTTTCATTTCCTTATGCAGAATCCAAGACAGTTGTTATCGGCGGTACGAGAACTTCGATAACACCAGTAACAAAGAAGACAGTTGTAACATCTGCAAGCGGTGCTACTGCTTCTTATCAAAGTGGCATTTTAACGATTACAAACGGCAGTTTCAGCACAGGAGATTCTGTAACGAACGGAACCGCAATTAGTGTATATACTACTCTTTCCACAGATAGTTCTATTGAATGGTACGAAGGGTCTTACCCATCAATATCCTACTCTACTACTCTTGTTCCTACTTTGTCAATAAGTGCAGAGCAGGTTGTAATTGGTATTACTTCAAGCAGAACAGCACCAGTAGTCAACAGAGGATTAGTAGGTTACGCTACTGTGGAATAATAAATTAAAGGAACGCAATGGGAACTATTGCAAAAGTAACAGCAGGAGGAGCAACCCACCTCATAGCATCAACTGCATACGGAACTTGCCCGACAGGTGAAACAACCGCATCCAAGGTGGCAACAATATAGGACAGCCAAGCATTTACCTTAATTGCAGGAGAAACTATCCATATATACTTCACCTATAAAAATACTGCGGATTCACCTACGCTTAATGTAAATAGTACAGGTGCAAAACCTATTAGGCTGTATGATACATCTGTTCCAAAAGGAACGGCTCTAAATTGTTCTTGGAAACAAAAGAGTATCATATCGTTCACATACAATACAGATTTAGTTTCTACTGGCTGTTGGTTAATGAATGATATTTCAGCCCCAGAAGCATCCGAGATATTTTTTGACTATCAAGGTGCTTATGAACAAGATTTTGACACAACGGCAGGTAATGTTCAAGATGCCATAGTAGATGCTTCTATGTATTCTCTTGGTTTATCGAAGGCTTCTTATTCATTTACAATAAGTGGGACTTCTGTTTCTTCAACCTTTACCTATTCAACACTCACTTCTGACTTTAACAAGGTAAAAGATGTAGTCATCAAGGCTTCTGACGGTTTAACCTATTAGGTTGTTTCTACAAATGACTCAACGAGAACGATAGTCCTGTCAGCCGTTGATACTACAAATAGTTGTATCAAAGTCATAACAGCAACTTCTTCAACCGCTTCAACTAATTTAAGTGGTACATTAACTACAATTCCTATCGGTGGTTCTGGCGGTGGTGGTTACATACTTACCTACGGAAATTCAGTTACCGTTGCGGATGTGGTTGATGCCATAGATAACGATAGTGTTCTTATGTGTCGTATAGACAATGACCCGAATTGGGAATATGCCTATATGACAAACCACGTGGTAGATTAGACTTCATTAGATATGATGGAGTTTACTCTTACTGCTCCGTCTTCAACAGGAACTTATGTTTATAAGTATGTTTGGGATTACACGCAAACTTCAACAAATAATGGTTGGAGTACAAGTACCTATGTTATCCCGAATGCTTACCCATATTTGCAAGCAACTGGCTCTGGCACAGTAACTCTTGCATAGTCTGCTATGACACAGGTTCCTGTTACCTCAACAGGTCAAATTGCATTTGGTACTGGGCTGTCAGTTGTTGATGGGGGAATAAAAGTCACAAATGCAGGTGTGTATCGGGTATCTGGTAGTGCTTATATTTCTGGTGGCACATCTCCTTATAGAAGAGGTGTGTTCCTAATGTATGGTGCTGACTATTCAAATACTACTGAAATAGTTGGAACTCAAACTTCTGATACTACTTCCTATTCGGGTGGGCTAAATGTTGGTCCTAAACTTGTTTCCTTATCTGCAAATGATATTGTTTTCCTGTGTGCAAGGTCTTCTAACGGAAACGGCTCTGTGAGTGGCGGTAACTCCGCAACATATCTATTAGTTGAACAGGTTGCTTCACAAGGAGATGCAGGAATAGCACAACAACTCAATTATCTTCCAAATGCAGACATAACAGAGTATTGAGGTGAGAAATGAGTGTAGCAAAAATAACTGAAACATATCTTGATGACATAGCGGATGCCATAAGGTTCAAACTTATGTCCAGTTCCGCAACATACACCCCACCTCAAATGGCTTCTGCCATTATGTCTATTGCAGGCGGTCCTAATGCTGTTTATGTAACAGACACGGTTGACCCAGAAACAGGCGGTATAATCAGAACAATCAACGGAACAGATATTTCCAACGATACTGTTGTAGCCGATGCTCTGTTGAGTGGGTTTACCGCCCACACAAGTAGTGGTGTTGCCATTGTCGGTACGCATAGTTGTTCTGGCGGTGGTGGAACAGACACCTCTGATGCCACTCTTACGAGTGGTGACCAGATGCTTTACTCCTATACGGCTTATGCAAAGGGGTTAAAGTTTACTGGTACAATACAAACAAAATCTGCAACTGATGTTACAGTTACAGGTTCTTCTATCACAACCCCAAGTGGGTACTTTTCACAGGCGGTTACAAAGAATGTTTCGGCAGGAAGTGCAACTACTCCTGCAACTACTATCACAGTAACCCCGGGGATTACGGTAAATGCAACTGGTCTAATTACGGCAACAGCAAGTGGAACGAGTAATGTAACTCCTACTGTTAGCGCAGGCTATGTTACCGCAGGTACAGCAGGTACCATTACAGTAAGCGGAACAAAGACAAGTCAACTTACCTCAAAGGGTACTGGCACTTATTATCCGTCAACGGCTGATTAGACTATTGCTTCTCAACAATGGTTAGTTTCCGCACAAACATTGAAGTCCGTAACCTATACAGGATTGACCGCAGGTAACATTGTCAGCGGTGTTGTAGTAAAAATCGGTGACACAGGAAATGCCAGTAGAATACTTCAAGTAACTGGTACGGCTTCAACTGGTGGTATAGATACTTCTGATGCCAATGCCGTTGCAGGAGATATTCTTTCTGGAAAAACCGCTTATGTAAGTGGGGCAAAGGTAACAGGTAATATACCGACAAAGACAAGTGCAGACATTTCAGAAAACGGAAGAAATGTAAGCATTCCGCAAGGTTATTTTTCATAGGCAACAACCTATGTGATACCTTCTTCCCCGATGCCAAACCCAGACATATCGGTAAACTATTCAACTGGTTTCATTACAGCAACAGTTACTTTGGACGAGGACACAGAGGGTTATCACGAATATCCTGCTTCTGGTTATGCAGGACAACAACTGCTCACAAAAAGTGCTACCACTTATAATACTTCTACTGCGAATCAGACCATTGGCTCTGGTCAATACTTAATTGGAAATCAAACGATACTCGGTGTTACCACCCAGAATCTCTCCGCTTCCAACATAGTAGCAGGGGTTACTATCGAGATTGGAGATAGTGGAAACGCAAGCAGAATAGCGCAGGTAACAGGTACCGCTTCTACTGGTGGCACAGATACAAGTGATGCTACTTTGACAAGCGGAGACCAAATGCTTTCCGCTTACACCGCTTACGCAAAGGGAACGAAGTACACAGGAACAATTCTCACAAGGACTTCTGCAAATGTAACATTGAGTTCAATGGACAGCGGAGCAAGTGTAATTGTTACAAGTGGTTATTATTCACAAAATGTTACTCTTGGTTTACCAGAAGCGGATGTGAATGGTGGTACTACATCCATTACAGTATCACCTGCTATAACGATAAATGCAAACGGCTTAATTACAGCAAGCGTTTCCAGTTCAAGCACAACTGCTGTTGGTGTAAATGAAAATGGTTGGATTACAGACGAAACCTCTTATACAGAGGGTACAGTTAGAGTAAGCGGTAGCAACACAAGTCAACTTACTTCTGTGGCTGCTTCTACTTGGTATGTATCAACCGCAGATAGAACTATTGCTTCTCAAGGGTGGTTAGTTGGAGCGCAAACCATAAAATCGGTTATTACCACCAATTTAAGTGCAAGTAACATAGTTAGTGGGGTCACAATAAAAATTGGTGACAGCGGAAATGCAAGTAGAATTGCATAGGTTGTTGGTACCGCCCAGATAGGAACAGACACAAGTGATGCAACATTAAGTCAAACAAGCCAACTCCTTTCTGGAATTACCGCTTATGCAGGTGGTAGTAAATATACTGGAACTTTGGTTGTGAAGAATTATTATACAGGAACTTCTGTTCCTTCTTCTTCTCTCGGAGATTTTGGTGATATTTATTTACAATACGATGACGGAACAACCTAATGATAGGTGATTTATGGCAACAGCAAGACTAATTCCGAGTACATATTCATTAAGTAATACTTCGCTTACTGTATCAGATGCAAACAATATGTATGCTAATACAGATAGCACAAATTACGCAAGTATTGGAACCACAAGCACAAACTCCAGATATATTTATGTTAAGGGGTTCAATTTCGGTAGTATTCCCTCTGGTGCGAATGTAACATCTTTTACAGTAAAATATAAGGGTAATGAAAGCGGATTATCCACAAGCACCTCTTATAGACCTCGTATTTGCAATAATACAACAGCCCTTACTGGTGGTTCAAGTGTAATCAGTACAACAGTAAATACACATTCATTTACTGGTGTTACTAATAGTTGGGATGACATTGCAGGATACGGTTCAAACTTTGCAGTTAGATTTACTGTTAGGTCATCATAGAACAATGCCCAAGGTTATCTTTATTTATATGGTGTTGAAATAGAGGTTGAATATGAACTTCCTCGTACAATCACTTCCAGTTTGGTGGGTAGCGGAACAATAGACCCGAATGGTGCTGTTTCTCTATATGACGGAGAAGATTACACCATTGAGATTACACCAACAAATTCGTCTGATACAATAACAGTAACGAATAATAGTGTAGATGTATCTTCACAACTTGTTCCCCCCGGAACTCGTTCAAAAACGGACGATACAGTTTTAGGAACCTATGCCTTGGTTAGCGGTGGGTTCAATGGTTCTGGTGGTACATATTTTTAGGGTCTTGTAGGCAAGGGCTATGATGCAACACAGACTACCACAAACTATTATTCAAGTGGAAGTGGTACTATTGCTGTGTTCACCTATCAGACACCAATAAGTGTTCCAAGTAATGCTACAATAACAGATTGTTATGTAATGGTTAATGGACACGCAGAAAGCACCTCACAATCATCAGAATATATGTGTGTCCAGTTGTATGCAGGCACAACGGCTATTTCTGACGAATTAAACTTCAAGAGTATTGGAACTTCAAACACAACACAAACGATACACGCTACTACATTACCTACGGCTTCCCAATGTGCAAACCTGCATATTCAATGCCGACTTGGTTATTATGGTGGTGCTATAAGTGGTGCTACTGTTTTTGTAACCTATACGGCAACAGTTAATTCCTATACATACACTTTCACAGTTTCAAGTGATGCCACCATTGTTGTCACGATAAGTGGTAGTTCTACCCTGCCACAATTATGGTGGAAGAAGCCCGGAGTTGGTTGGGTAAAAGTGACTCCATATACAAAGGGAAGATTAGCGTGGTAGCAATTCACGAATATAGACCCAACTGACCCAACGTGGGGATTATATTTCAGCACATCCTTTAATTATAGAAATATGGACGAATAAAAATGGCAGGTGTAGCAAAAGTAATCTTTAACAATAGAACATTGGTAGATGTTACACAGGACACCGTTTAGTCTGGCACACTTATGGCAGGTGAAACAGCATTAGGTTCTGACGGAGAGGTTGTATTAGGAACAGCGCAGGAAGACCACGAAAAGGATTTAATAGAGGGTACAATAAGCGGAGCATACATAAATCCAACAGCAACTTTCGTTGGTTCTTGGTTGTTCCAAGGTTATCAAAGTTTGACCTATGTAAGTTTACCACAGGCTCAAATTGTCAGTAGTTCTGCATTTTAGGATTGTACTAATTTAAGTGGCGCAACTTTCTTGAAGGCTTCTTCTATATATAATAGTGCCTTTATGGGGTGTCAGAAACTTGAAGAATTAAACCTTCCTATGGCATCAAAAATGAACGATTATGCGTGTTATGGTTGTTCAATTTTGCATAGTGTGAATGTTCCTTATGTGTTTTCCCCGGGGGCTACTACTTTTCAAAACTGTTATTCTCTTTCCTGTTGGGTACACGATAGCAAAGGAATATATACAGGGTGCTTTGCAGGTTGTATAAATTTATCCATTGTAGATTGTGGTCCAAGACTTCAAGAGACTCGTCCTACTATGTGGCAGGATTGCTCGAAATTATCTACAATTATAATGAGGAGAGATTTTGCTATTGTAGCATTATCTGCTTCAAACGCATTAAATAAGACACCATTTTGGAGTACAGGAACAGGCGGTGTTCTGTATGTCCCTCAATCATTGGTATCTGCGTATCTTTCCGCAACGAATTGGTCACCTGTTTTGGCTTACGAGAACAATGAAGTAAGAGCAATAGAGGGTTCTCCCTATGAAAGTATGTACGCTGACGGAACCCCATTGACCGAGGAATACTTGGGCGCATCAAGTAGTGATTATGTGGAACTAACTGTACCATATTCAGATGATTGGGTTGTTGAAATAGACGGTATTCTTAACTATCTTAACCCCCCGACTACTTATATATATTTTTTCCGTTGGGGTAGCGGAAGTTACGGCGGTGGTTTCAAATCTGGAAGCCAGTTGACTTGGAGTTTGAATAACGGTATGCAGAGCATACTCTTAACTGTCGGAGCAAACCCAATTAAAAATGTTCTGTTCGATTATGTTAGCAAAACAATTTAGGCGGTATCTGTGTATGATGTAACCTATACATAGTCAACAACCGCAGCCACGGTGTCCCCGGGTAATGTGTATGGAAGACTATGCTTTACACAGGGTGAGTAGTTTAAGAGAGTTAGTTTTACAGACCAGAATGGTGTTGTTAGATATAATTACATCTGTTCAAAAGATGCAAATAATGTAGCGTGTATGTATGATACAATAAATGATACATATTCCTATTCATACAGCGGAACCGCAAAAATAATAAAACGATGAAAATATCCAAAGTGCTTTTGAATGAAACCTCATAGATTGACCTTACCGAAAACACAGCAGAACCGCAGGCTGTTCAGTATGGAATCATTGCACATACCTCGCAAGGAAATGAGATAGTAGGTTCAGCAGATTTCGGGGATATGTCAAATTCAAGAGAGAATGACATTGTTCAAAGAACTTTGTCTGGTACATATTCCAGTAGTGATATAACGATAATAAGAAGAGGTGCATTTGCAGGTTGTGCATCATTAGTGTCTGTTGATTTTCCCAATGTTTCTTCTGTCGGAAGTTCTGCGTTTACAAGTTGTGCAAGTCTAATAACTGCGAATTTTCCTTCCGCAACTTACATTGGCTCCTGTGCATTTTCTAATTGTGGAAAATTGTCAGAGGTGAATTGTTCACAGGCTGAATACCTTGGGAATTATGCTTTTTTCAGATGCTATTCGTTGCCATCACTTTATGCACCGAGTGTGTCCCAGATTGGTGCTTGGGCATTTGAGGGATGTAGTTGTCTTTCCAGTATAAATGCACCAGATGTTACGAATTTGGGAAACAATGCCTTCAAGTCTTGTTGGACTCTTCCATCTGTTTCATTCTCGTAGTGTACTACTATGGGTTCCACCGCTTTTTAGTTCGCATCTTCGTTGACCTCTGTGTATATACCAAAGGTTACAAATTTGCAGGCTCAATGTTTTGACCAATGTACTTCTCTTTCCAAGTTTGATTTCTCACCAGTTGTTAGCATTGGCAAGTCAGCCTTTTATAGTACAATACTGACTTCCGTTCATTGTCCTGTTGCAACAAATATAACAGGTGTAGATGCTTTTAGAAAGTGCCTATCTATTTAGACAGCCGTTTTTGAAGAAACTTTGACAAATACACAAGGGTACCTGTTTGAAAGTTGCACAAGTTTGTCAATCTATGACGGAAACGGAAGATTTGCAGGTTGGGATTTATCTGGTTGCGCTTCCTTGTCAACAATTATATTGAGGAAGCCACAAATTGCACTACTCGGTAGTCCAAACGCTTTTACTGGAACTCCGCTTGATAGTACAGGAACAGGCGGTACAATCTATATTCCAAAGGTTTTATATGACCATCTTGGTGATGCTACTGTCTGGGATTATAAATCTGCTACAAACTGGTCAACTCTTGATGGTTATGGAAATATAACTTGGGCAAAAATAGAGAGTAGCCCATACGAAGAGTATTTCGGGGACGGTGTTGAAACTATATTCCACAGTATTATGAATTCTGATGGAACCCCAAAAGACAATACTTGGGATTACGAGTGGGATTACACAGATGGATTGCTCTCTTCTAATGGTTGGAAAAGAAATAATAGCGCAGGAACAACGAGTGAAACTTTGGTTAGTGAGGGTGTTCAACTATCCGCAGGAACAGGGTATTACATATATATGACTAACTCCGCATACCAAGGTGACAGGGTTTTAATGGAAGTCTATCTTAAAGTTGACTCCGCAGGTACTTTACAAAATTCAAGGTTGTGCGTTTCCAACGGTGTAAACGGAATATAGATTTACCCGGCTGGAACTACTTGGAGATACAACAATAGTTCCTCAATGGGTAATTGCCAGAATTTGCCTGCTGATTTTCAAGCGAATGCAGATATATGGTACAAAGTAAGATTACTTTTGTATGATAGTAAAGCCTATGTCTGGATTGACGGAACTTTGGTTGGTACCTGCCCTAAAACTTTTTGCACAACAACATCAGTAACATCTACTGCTGTTTGGGCGCAAGGTCCTTGTACTGTTACCTACAAGAGTATAAAGTTAAAGAAGTTCACATAAGGAAATTACAATGGCAATCGTTACTGAACAATTTGAAGTAAATGGGGTGTCTTTCACGAGGACATATTCTAATTCCCACAGGTGTGTAGTAAGAGATGGAGAATCTTATTCAGAAGCAACAGACCCAACAGAACTGGGGAGAGTTTACACAGAGGGTGAACTGATTGAAGAAGATGCCACGGAAGAAGATAAAATGAAAGAACTTCTCAACATACTAATGGGAGAACAGGAATGATATTTGATTTATTTGAATCTTATTCGGAAGCAGTTGAGAAAGCAAGAAAGATAAGGGCAATGATAGAGAAAGCATCTGTTTCTTTATCTGACGATGATGCTTTCTCCGTTCCAGAACTTTTCCCGACTTGGCAACCCAATACTTCCTACGCTTTATCTGATAAGCCTGTAAGAGTAAGGTACAATGGTTTGTTGTATAAGTTAGTACAGGCACATACAAGTCAAGTAGGTTGGGAGCCAGATTAGGTACAAGCCTTATGGACACAGGTTGCAGAACCCGGACAGATAGATGTTTGGAGATAGCCGACAGGCGCACAAGATGCCTACGCAAAGGGAGATAAGGTTTGGTACCCAGATAAGAACGGACATATCTATATTTCTGTCTTTGACGGAGCAAACATTTGGCAACCAGATGTGTATGGTTGGGAGATAGTAGAATGAGTTATGTAAAACAGACTTGGACTTCTAATGATGTTATAACGGCAAGCAAACTCAATCATATAGAAACTGGAATTGAAGATGCAAGTGGTTCTGGTGGTGGAATTCCTGTTATTACAATAGATACAACACAATCAGCAGTACACGCTTCCACTTATAATGTTTATTTCCCAGTTCTTTCTTCGCAGTAGTCCATAGTTCAAAATGCTTTTGATAATAACCAACCATTGATGTTGAAGTTTACTCAAAGTAGTATGTTTATAACTTCTTTGTTGAATACATCTGCTAATTGTATCTACCCTGCGTATGGTGAAGCAACAAAGGAAATATGTCATTCTGGGTATCAATTGGCTAACTATGATGGGTGGACATTAGCAGGTGGTTTGATTCCTGCCTTATATTATCAACCAAGTATAAGTATGTGGACAAACAATCTATACATAGACTAACAAGGAAGTAAATGTATTCTAAAACAACTTGGCAGAGTGGTGATACCGTTACTGCTGTAAGAATGAACAACATAGAAAATGGAATAACAAATCTTCCACCTGTTACTCTAAATGATGTCGGGAAGTATTTGAAGGTATATGTTGACTACAATAATCTGGTAGAAACAGACATTATCTCTTCATAGGTCGTTTCCACCACGGCTTTAACTCCAGAAGTGAAAATAGATTAGTCTTCCTTTAATCCATTTTTATATTTTACAGCAGAAGGTGCCACGATGTATGTGGACAACGCTTCATACGAAGTAACGAACCAGAATGATAGTTTTACCGCAACAGACTCTTCTACTGGTGTTACATACGCATTTAGTTATATTTCCCCGAAGGCTTCTTCCGAGGGTGTGTACTTTTCAGCATATAATGGAAGTTCCCCAGTTGGGGGTAGATATACAGTAAGACTAACAACATTAGCACCAAGAGTATATTATGGAGTAGGAGAAGAGGAATACACACCGCCTGCTATGTAAACATTGTATATAATGTTATAAATTAGTAAAGGAGAGAGTTATGTTTTTAGTAGTTGAAGCAGCCCACAACGAGAATGGGCAACTGAACAACGGAACCCCCGGTGACCAGACAAAAGACGAGGTAAGAATTAGACAACTTGGCTCTAATGATTTTACCTACATTTTGAGATGCCCCGACAAAGCAAAGGCAAAGTGCATTTCCGAAGATGCTGTGAGAATTGCGGAGAATGACCACATTGGCTATGCCCAATATAGTGATTCTTCAAGCAAATATGCAGCCAGATATGGTCTTTGGTATGCTATGCGTGGTCTTGAAGTTCCAGAAATTCAGCCACTTGAAGAGCCAAAAGAACTTACCGACCCTATTAAGGTTAGTAAGGCAACAGCATCGAACGGTAGAGTAGATTTCTCAAAGATTAAGACAGATTGCAACACGGATTGTAGTCAGTTAGCAAGTTGTGTTCTTACGAACAACGGCTACCAGAGTGGAATGTATATGTCAACTTCCACAGAAATAAAAGTGCTGACAGGTCTTGGATTTACTAAACTTCCATATTCTTTGGATGCACTTCAAGACGGTGACATTCTTTGGAGAACAGGTCATACTGGAATTGCGGTGAAGGTAGCAGACGAAATCCCACCACAGCCACAGCCATCAGACGGTAGCGAAGACAAGGAGACAGGAGAAGTGTTTTCAGCAGTATTAAAGAGTTCATCAGCAACAAAAACTTGGTCAACAGGCGCAGGTGTCAATTCCAGAAAGACCCCATATATTACAATCCCACAGGCACTCATTGGGTTTACACCTAATGTCATTTGCGTACAGCAACAAGGCGAAGTCCTTTCTCTTTGCCAATGGATGCGTGAGCAGAACGAGGGCTTCCTGTTCTGTTCTAATGAAAAGAATAATGCAAGCGCAGGTATCGCAGTTGGAACAAAGGCAGGCTATTTCAACCCAGATGCTGATAAGTTAATCATTCCTGTAAGGTTCCCAGAAGAGAATTACATTGTAAAGATTTACAGATAAGGAGTAAACTAATGGCAAAATCTTGGTTTCAAGTAGTAAAAGATGCTATCCAAATGTATAAGGATAGAGATAAGTATGCCTACTTTTATGGGGCAAAGGGGCAGGTCCTCACCAAAAAAGTGATGGAAAATTTGTGGAACGCAGAACCCGGGTACTTCAAAAAATACTCGTAGGCTGAAAAGGAACAGATTTTTAGAAATTCTTTGGGGAAAGTAGGACTCGACTGCTCCGGATTCGCCACCAGAGTTACTGGTGAAACTGGTTATTCAAAGACCATTTATGCAAAACGCACAAAAGAAACAACCCTTGCAAATGGTGTAGCAGGTCAATTCCTTTACACAACTTTCAACGGAACTGGTCGGCACATCGGTATAGATGCCGGAATGGGCTTTACACTTGATATGGGAAACGAGTCCACCGATGCTATCGTGGCACAGCACAGAGATTCCGTAAGACTTCTCAACATTGGTGACCTTGCTTGGGAACACTCGTTCCAGACCGCAGCCGTGAATTACAACGGAGCATACGGAACAGACCCCAACACATTCCCTTGTGAGGGTAAGGCAACAACCGCTGTATATGTAAGGAAAGGACCGTCTGGCTCATACGAAAAGCAGAAGTTTGACAGAAACGATGGTCTTGGTGTAAGAACCTACTTACAGGCAGGCGAGAGTGTTGAAGTTATCGGGCAGAGCAACGGTTGGTACCAGTTGAACATTCAAGGCAAGAGTGAGTTCTGGCAACCGTGGGCAAGTGCAAAGTATATTCAATTATAATCTTATTTCATATATGAAAAATGAAAAAAATCGCATTTTCGTTTGAAAAAGGTTAGCAAAATTGAATGACAGTATATGTTCATATTGAGGGGGCTTCCTGCCCCCTACGAACTGTTCTTATAAGAGAGTAAAATATGGCAGACAACATTAAGACAGAAGATTTTATATTCACAGACAATGGCTCTTCCGACAAGGCTGTTTTAGGTACATTGGAAGGACCTTGTGCTGACTTCGTTGACAGCACAAGGAACGGAAGACACTACACAGACGAACTGTGGGAAAAGGTCTTTGCTGACGGAACTATTGCTTCTGAACTAATTGAAAACGGCGGTATCCCCGGAGAGATGGACCACCCTGCCGATAGGGAAGAAACTGATTCTTCCAGAATTGCAATCTTGATGAAAGACAAGCCGAAGAAGAAAGACGGAAAACTTTGGGCGAAGTTCCAAATCCTCAATACTCCTTTGGGCAAGATTGCGTACACATTAGCCAAGGCAGGTTTCAACCTCGGCATTTCAAGCCGTGGGTCGGGTGATACCTATACAAACTATGACGGTGAAGAGTATGTGGATGAAGATACATACGATTTCAAGGCATTTGATTTAGTTCTTGTTCCTGCTGTAAAAGATGCCAGATTGCATCTGGTTACAGAGGGGTTACAGGAAAAGTTCGATTACAAGAAAGCCTTAACCGAATCTCTCAATTCCGCAAAGGAAGAAGAGAAGAAAGTTATGCTTGAAGAACTTGACAAACTTGGTATTAAGTTGAACGAGGGTGCTTACTCGCAAGATGTTCTTCAAGCGGTAGTTGACCATTTTGGCACTCTTTCTGAACTTGATATTTATAATGGTCCTACATATATTTTGCCAGACGGTTCGTTCTTGGATTTAAGAAATCAACCTCATCATAGTGTTGTTGAGAGGTGGCTCATTGACAACGGATTATCAAACGAAGAGTATATTGAAACCGCAGGTAGTCAAACTTTGTATGACCTCGGTTGTATAAGATGTGACTATCTTAAAAACTATATTGCCCTTTGTTCAAAACAACCTACAAGGAACCAATATAATTCTCTTCTTGTGTGGCTTGATGAACTATCTAAAACAACGAGGAATGTTCAAGTAATATCTCCAACGGATTAGGCTGTTACATATTGGTTTAATGAATACTTGACAGATGATGTTGTTGAAAGGATAAAGAGGTATTACTCTTCTGGCAGGCTGTACGAAAAGGTTGATATGTCAAGAGCGCACTCTAAATTATTTGACAGAAGACCGATAGGTGAAGAATTGAACACATTATACGAAGAAAAATCATCCCAAGAGGGTGTTGATATAGATGCAGTTGTTGAAAGTGATAATGCCACCAATGATGGGTCTTCATTAGTAGAAGAACTGCAAACCGCTTCATTAGAGATTTAGAAATTACAGGAAAAGGTTGGCTCTCTCCAAGAGAAACTTTCAGTTTGCTATGCGAAGGAATATGATTACAAGGGAGAGATTGAACGGCATAAAAAGACCATTGCAAGGCTGATTGAATCCAATAAGACTATAAATCCTCTCAAAAAGCGTGTAGAACAGTTGACAGAAGAATTAGATAGTAAGAACAAGAGTTTACAGGATTCTGATAGCAAAGCCAAGGGGCAGGACGATAAAGTAAAATCGTTAAAGAAAGAAGCATCTCTGTTAAGAGAAAACTTATCAGAAAACAAGAAGTTATCAGATAATTTGAAAGAGCAACTGGAACAGGAGAGGGAGAACACCGAAAGGTTGGCTTCCGACTACGAACAGCAGATTGAAGCCCTTAACGAGCAACTGATTTCTGAAAAGAAAGATTCCGCTGTAAATAACAAACGGTACTCTGACAAATTAGAGAAAGCAAACCAGTTAGTAGAGAAGTATAAGAAAATCGCAAAAGCATCTGTTGAAAGATACATTGACTTTTAGGCTACCAAATTGGGTGTGCCTGCAAACCAGATAAAGTCAAGGCTCGGAGAGAGTTACACATTTGACGATATAGATTCCATTTGCGAGGACATACAGGATTACAGACTTGGCTTAAACTCACTTCCGTTCCGTCAAGGTTTTACAACTGGAACGAAGATGAAAGTAACAGAATCACTCGACACAACAATCCCTCTGAATGAGGATGACAAACTTGACGATACATTATTGAGTATCGTAGGTCTTAAATAACAAAAAATAAAACGAAAGATTATAAGAGGTATATAAAACTTATGGCTACAAAGAATTTAGTTGAAGCATATAAGAACCGCATCAATGTTGCCGATGCTTACCACGCACAAATGCACAACGGCGCAAAGATGGATTCTTATAAGAAACTTCTCATTGCAAACTCCCTTAACAATGTTTCAAAGTTTATGAACGAAGCATTTGAGCAGAGTGCAGGTGTCCAAAGAGCAGCCCTTGGGGATTAACAATGTAGTCCATTCAGCCAGTAATGGTTGAATAAATCATATACCAAATTTCATATCTGTGGGACAGGGATTGGCTCTCCTTTTCAATGCTCACATCATTGGATTACCACAGTTTTTATACTAATTATTTATGTGAGGAATAGTTATGTATGGTTATGTGTATCTTACTACGGACTTGACTAACGGAAAAATATATGTTGGTCAGCACAAGTCCGAAGTATTTGACGAGAATTATTTTGGTTCTGGAAAAGTAGTAAAGAGGAAAATACAGAAGTACGGAAAAGAAAATTTTACTTGCAAAATTCTTGAAGAATGTGATTCAGAAGAAAGTCTAAATGAAAGAGAGATTTTCTGGATAAAAGAACTTAATGCCCTTGACAAAGAAGTTGGGTACAACATTGCAACTGGAGGTGCTTTTGGTGACAGCGGTTATCATTTAGGAATGCTTGGAAAGCACCAATCAGACAAGTAGAAACAGGCTGTTCGTGATTACTTAAAGACATATTCTTGGTCTGATGAATCAAGAAAGAAGTTAAGTAAATCAAAAATGGGTAATAGGAACGCATCTGGTAACATCGGGTATATTCACATTTTTAAGGATTAGCAGGAAAAGAAAGTAAAACCAGAACAATTAGAATAGTATCTGTCAAATGGTTGGTAGAAAGGTCACAAACCATACTCTGAAAAAACTATTCTTGATAAAAAGTCAAGATATGCAAACTCTGTTTATGTCAACAAAGACGGAGTTGTAAAGAATGTCAGTAAGGAAGTGCTTGAACAGTATTTACAACAAGGTTGGGTAGTTGGTAAAGGTTCCTATTCAGAAGAAAGAAAGCGGAAGAGTAGCGAAACTCAAAGAGGTAGGATTTGCATAACTGATGGAAAGACGAACAAATACATAAATAAAGAAGAATGGTCAAAATACGAAAGTCTTGGCTATTTCAAAATGTGTAAACAAAAGTATGAAAAGTTATATGAGAATACTCGGTGAATTACTGGGAACTCCTTTCATTTCGCAATCTATGAAAGGACAATCAGTAGCCAAGCATTGTGTAAAACAATGAAGGTTCAACGACTATCGAAAGCATAGCATAAGAGAAAAACTTATGTGAAGAAGCGAGTAGAGTACACCGCAAGTGCGGTGGAAGTTCCGAGAATCCTATAGAGGTGTTACAATATAGGATTATGATATAGTCTGAACTCTATGGTAACATAGAGAGAATAATCGGAAACGGATTATTCGTAACATAATTTGTACAAGAGATTCTGCTTAACACTTACAACCCTTGCACTTCCAAATATGATTGCTCCCGAAATCGTCCTTACGGTTCCAATGGCTTCCAGAACTGGATACGTTGCATATCTTAACTACACAACTGGTTCCAAGAAGGGCGGTGTGAACCGTGGTGATTTCCTCAATGGTCCTTGGAGCCTTGGTCAGATGACCGAAGACAGACAGGCTTACACTTCTTCTTATGTTGTGGAAAGCATTGATGCTTCTGGTAACAGCACCGAGTCCGTTGACCTTATGTGGAAGCCCCTTATCGGTTCCATTAAGGTAAAGCAAAATGGTCAACTTCTTGTCGAAGGTACCGATTTCACAGTTGCTTATGGTTCAGCCAACACAAAGGTTGACAAGAGATTCACAGCCAACACAGTTGGTTCTGCTCTTGATGCAAACCTTGGCACCACAACCCAAGCAACCGACAGAGTTTTCGGCAACTCCGCACTTGACCAAGCACCAAATGACAATCCTGCCAATGGTGTTTCTCCTGCAACAGATGGCACAATCACAATTACTTTCACAGATGCTCCAACAGCAGGTGATAAGATTGTTATTGGCTATCAGTATGACAATGTTGTAATTCCACAAACCGATATTCCGCACCTCAACGCAGAGATGGCTGAAATCACACTCGCAGCCCACGCTCGTAGAATTGCTATTTACTATTCACAGATTGCCAACTTCCAAGCAAAGACCGACTACGGTTTCGACCTTGGTGACAACCTTGCAAAGCAGGCTATTGGCGAGTTGCAGTATGAAATCGACAGCGAAGTAGTTTCTGGTCTTTTTGAAGCAGTTGACCCTGCTACCACAGCCAGACACACTTGGTCAAAGACCCCCGGTGTTGGTGTTTCTCTTATTGAGCATTACCAAGGCTTTGCAAAGGTATTTGACGAACTTGCTACCGAAGTCTATCTCAAGACCCAGAAGTTTACCCCGAATTATATGGTTTGTGCAAGAGATGTCATCACAGTTCTTTCATTCCTTAACGGTTGGCAGGCTGCACCTCTTGGACAAATTAACGGTCCATACTATGCAGGTTCCTTCAACGGCATTAAGGTTTATGTCAGCCCAATGATGGCTTCTGGTCAGTTCTTTGTCGGTGTCAACGGCAACGATATGCTTACTTCCGCAGCCGTTTACGGTGTCTATATGCCAATCGTTCCAACCCAACTTCTTGGGTTCGCAGATGGCGGTATGAGCCAAGGCTTCTCGACACTTTATGACTTCCAGATTCTCTCAAAGGATGAGAATGGTTATTCACCACTTCTTGCAGGTGGTAAGATTGTTGCTTAATTTTTAAGTAACTGAATAAGTGAGGGGGCTTCAAAACCCCCTCACGATTTCCAAAATTGGAGATAAAAATGAAACTTGGTGACAATGTTAAGTACACAGACGAAGATAACAATGAAATCCTCGCTGTTGTCCAAGCAAAGACCGAGGATGGTCAGTTAGTGATTTCACTCCCCGGCGGTGTTTCTCTGACAGTTGACTCGTCAGAGGTAGATGATGATTTAAGCGTTTAACATATTGTATATAATTAAGACAGGTTTTTATCTGTCTGTTTTTTCATATAAGAATAAATAGGAGTAAAAGAATGTTCGTTTACCAGACAAAGATTAACGGAAAAGACGGTTTAGTGCTTGTTTCCGAAACAACCGATGAGGGTCTTCAAATCCCTGCTATCGGCAAGGATGTACTTGTTGTTTATGAAGCAGATGGTGTTCTCCAATCCGCAAAGGGTACTATTGCCGAAGACGGTACTTTCGCAGAAGCCGATAGTTCGGACGAGGGCAAAGAGTAAGGAGTAGTAAATGTTTATTTATCAGACAAAGATTAACGAAAAGGATGGCTTGATTGCTCTCCCAGAAACACAGGACAACGGTAATCAACTTCCAATTTTCGGAGAAGAAGTATTTACAATTTCGGAGTCTGATGGAGTTCTGGAACAGAAAGACCTTGTATTGACAGAGGGTGGTGACACACAGAAGTACACAGTTGAGTTTGTTGACGATGACGAAACAACAGTTCTTCAATCTTCACAGGTTGCTTATGGAGAAACACCTGCTTATACTGGCGAAACACCCACAAAGGAAGCAACTGCTCAATATACTTACACATTCTCAAAGTGGACACCAGATTTAGCACCTGTAACAGCAGATGCAACCTATACTGCAAAGTATAGCAAGTCCACAAATAAGTATGATATTACATTTGTGAACTATGACGAGAGTGTTCTTCAAACAAGCAAGGTTGCCTACGGTCAGACACCTTCATATACTGGTGAGACCCCGACAAAGCCAGAAACAGCCGAGTACACATACACATTTGATAAGTGGTCACCAGACATTGTTTCAGTTACAGGCACAGCAACATATACTGCAACATTTACTGAAACAGCGAAGCAACAAGGCGAAGGCTAATTAAGTTAAAGTATGGGCAGGTTTTTTGACCTGCCCAAGAGGACTATTAAATGCAGATGCAAGCCTATGTAGATGAAGTGAAACTTCGTCTTACAGGTGGTGTCCTACAATTAGAAATTGACGATGCCACGATAATGAAAATCATAAACTCTGCATTTAGAGAAGTGCAGAGATACATAGATACAACTGTACTTGAAACTATCCCATTTCAACCTTGTATAGATTTGAACCCCAGAAAGATAAATGCTGTTGTTCGTATCTTTCGTGCAGAGGGTTTTACCACGGAGAGTTCTGATTCCACAGTTCAAGACCCAATGCTTGTCCAACAATGGCAGTTGCTTGCAGGTAACGGAAATGTATTGAGTATGTCCGACTATGCTATGAACTACGCAGCGTGGAGTACATCTTTACAGGTTAGGAATACTTTAAGTACAGACTTGGCATATAGATATGACAGGAATGCGAATAAGTTGTATATCAACACCAGTAGTGGTGCACCACCTTTGATTACGATTGAGTATATTCCGAGATACGAATTCGTTGAGCAGATATGGTCTGACTATTGGATAGATATATTAACTCGCCTGTCGGTGGCAATAGCGAAAGTTACATTGGGCAGGATTCGTTCAAGATATACATAGTCAAGTGCCTTATGGACACAAGACGGTGAGCAATTATTAAGCGAAGGAAACGAAGAGTTAAACAGTATCAGAGAGCATTTGATGACCAATACGCAGTTGGTATATCCTGTTGACTAAAATGATTATTAGGAGAAGTTGATGAACTTTTTAGACAATGCGTTTAAGACTCTGCAAAGGTTGAACGAGGAAACATTCGACCTTTCGGGAGCCGACACCCCAGAAGAACTCGGTGATTTTCTGGATTAGGACGATGAGATAGACTCCATAACAATTATAGATGACGAAGCCGAAAACGAAGACGAAATACAGGATTCCTATATGGGCAAAGTCATTCTTGATTGTAATGTCTGCCACTCTTTGCTCTACAAAGACCCAGAAGAAGTCATTGAGGACGGAGAGGATGTAAATGTAGATGAAGAGTGTCCTTTCTGCTATTCTCAAAGTGGTTTCAAGGTTGTAGGACAAGTGAAGCCATTTGTGAGAGAAGACGAGGAAGAAGAGGACGAAGAAGGCGAAGAGCCAGAGGAAGCCGAGGAAGAAGAAACTGACGAAGAAGAAAAAGAGGAAAAGGTCGAAGAGTCTTTCAAGAGCAGGAAGCGCACAAGAAGAATTGTGGAAGCCTGTAAAAATACTCGTAAGAAACTTGGCGGTAAGAAGCCAGTTGACGAATTCCTTGATTTCGGTTGTGTAAACGCACAGGGTCAAACAATCGGTCTTGGTTTCGGTGGTGGCACAGGTATCAGCCAAGGCGGTGCCACAAGTGCAGTTCCCGGTATGGGTGAAGACCTTGACGAATGTGATGTTCAAGAAGAATTAACACCAGAAGAGCAAAAGAGAAAAGACAGAATTGAGAGCAAGGGTGTTATTCGTTCCAAGGACAGAGAAGAATACAACGAACTTCGCAAGAAAGAGAAAGGCATTGAAGAAGCCTGCGAAGACGGTGAGTGCAAGGACGAAAAGTGCAAGGACGAGAAGTGCGAGAGCAAGATGCCACGCAGAAGAAGACCTGTAAAGGAAGCCAAGGGCGGTTCTGACTTTTTAAGTGATGCCGACAAAATGTTTGACTTCCAATCATTAGGTAAGGACGAGTTCTTAAAGTCTTACAGTTATCTTTCTGACGAAGAATACGATGCTACACAAAAGGCTTTCAAGTCTGTTGACAAAGACCTGCTTGCAGAGTTCAAGAAAGCAGTTGCAAAGGCAAAGAAAGATAAGGTTGAAGTTGGCTCCGATTGCAAAGAACTTGTGGATGTCTGCAAGAAGATGGCAAAGGGTGGCTTAAAGGAAGCCTTTAACAAGGTTGACATTGAAACAGATGACCAACACCTTATGATGGATTCTGACGAAACAGGTAGAGTAACCATTACCACAGAGCCGAAGCAGGAAGACGAGTTCGGCGGTGAAGATATGGGTGACGAAACTCTTGGTTCCGTTGACCTTGATGTTCAGCAGGAAATTGAAACCAATTCCGAAGAAGGCTCCGAGGAAGACGAAATGGGCGAAGACGAACTTTCTCTTGACGATGAAGAAAGTGGCGAAGAAGAAGGTGGCGAAGACGAGTTTGACGAGTTTGACGAAGAATCGTTTGACGAACTTGGCGAGTCCTATTTGAAGAAAGTTTACGAGAATGTCAATTCCTACAAGACCACTTCCATTAAGCAAAGCGGAAAGCAGTTTATCGTTGAGGGCATCATTGAGTTCAAGTCTGGCTCCAAGAAGAATACCAGTTTTGTATTTGAATCATTAAAGAGAAGAAACAAGACTATTCTGGAAGGCTTCAATAAGCAAATCGCAAGAGCAAACAAGAGTTTCAGAGTAACCTGCAATGTTACAGACAAGAAACTCGTTTGTGAAAGACTTAATTACAGATATAGAAGTAACAAGACACTCGTTGAGGGTTTTGTTAAGAAATAAAGGAATAGCGTATGATAATCTCGGAGCATTTGAATAATTTTGAACAGGGTCTTGTGAACACCAAGAAGACCAAAGATACTTTTGATACTTCACATCCTATATATGTGAGTTTGGTAGAAAAGGCTAACAAGGTTGACACAAAACTCTGCAAGACCAATTTAGAAAAGACTTCCTTATATGAGAACGCATTAAAGGAAGCCTTACAAAACGAATACCCCGACAAGCATTGGTCGGAACTCACAGATTGTGATATTAGAACAACCCTGCTTGAATCTGGGAACGATATTGACAAGACCGCAAGAAAGATTGTCGAATCCTTTAAGGTACAGGAGAAGAAGCCTGCCGTTAAGAAGACTACTGGTATTCTCGCAGAGAATATGAAGAAGAAATCTCTGAAAGAAGAAAAATCTCTTGAAGAAGATACCCCAAGAGATTTACTTCAAGGTATTGTGAACAACACCGCATATTCAAGAGGTTACAGGGGATATGGACCATACCAAGACCAGTTAAAGTACGGTGATAACATTGACTTTAATGCTTCTAATGCAACAGAGGTGACCCCAGAAGAGATACTTCGTATGAAGAAAAATGGGGAACCATTAGATAAGATATTTATTGTTACACAGCAGAGATGGGATAAGCATCCGTCTGTTGTTCAACTTGATAGGGACGGACACCCAAGAGAATACGGTGCTGTTAGAGGTTATCCCAGAAGAAAGAACCAGAGCCTTAAATCTGTAATTGACGAATATCAAGGTTATGCAGGAAATGGGGAAGTAAAGTTTTATAAATACGATTACAAGACATCCTATCAGACCCACCCGGAAAGATTTGGTAAGCCAACTAATGATTGGTCAGAAGACCGTAAGAGAGCATCAAATCTTGCCCTTGGTGCTAACAGCATCAAGTATGATAAAGACGAGAGGGCGCAAGCCAGATACTATGATTCCAACAAAAAACTTCGTGAGCCAATAGAGAAGTTTAATGAGTTAAAATCTAAATTAAGAAAAGCAAAGAATGCGGTAGATACCTACACAGCCAATCTTAAAAGTGCAAAGGCTGTTGGCGGTGCAAATCGGGATTTCCAGTATGCAGAATACCTCAAAAACCAGATTGCTCAATTACAAGCGCAACTTGATTAGGTTCAATCAAGGCTTTCTGCTGATTAGGGTCAGAAAGAAATTGACGCTTTAAGGAAAACTGTAAACGATTGCAGGTCAGAGTACAACGATATTCAAGTTGAAATCGACAGACTTCTCCGCAGAGGTATCTCTGTTGACAAACTTCTTCCACCAACAACTGAAAGTTTGAAAGAAGAAGCCGAATGGAAGTACACATTATCTTGTAGTGATGACCTTGAATCTGCCATTGACGGTGGTGACCTTGAAGAAGTCATTGAAGCCTTAAAGGGTGCCTATGACGAACTTGTTGACCAAGAACTTTTTGACGAGGGCAGGAGAGATAAGGTATTCTCTGCTCTTGAACAAATTGATGTCTATGACGATGGCGCAGAAGCAAAGGTTGAGAAGAAACTTGACCAGTTCTACAATGTCTGTGATAAACTTGGTGTAAAGATTTCCTTTAATGAATCTCTTAAAGAAACTTGGGTGGAGTTGAGAGATGGAAAGCCCAATTTCTTCTACGATAGAGAAGATGATGCAAGAGAGGGCGCATTCTGGTCGCAATATGGGGATTCCCAATACGGAATGGGTCATCATACCTATGAGGTAAAGGAAGTAGAGGGTGACCCAGAATTAGAAAAAGCACTTGACAGGTACAACAGAACTGGAAGAATGAGGGAATCTCTTTTAACAGAGGGCAAGTTAGAAATCCCGACAGTTACCAACAACAATAATGACAAGGTAAGAAAGGCTATCCAGACCGTATATGCACAGGTCAAAGACTTAACCGATAAGGTAAATGGTAAGTTAAAGAAAGTTGACGAGAAGAAACTTGACAAGGTAAAAGCATTCTGTGATAAGAAAGTCCGTAACAAATACTATGAGATTTTTATGGATGCTTTCCAAATCTATCCTGTCAGTAGAAAACTCTTGTTAAAGTATTTGAGTGATGGGTTAAAGAGTGCCGATTCCGTAAAGGCTTTCAGACAGTTCTTTGAGAGCATCAAGCAGAAGTTCTATCAGTTCGCACAGAGCATTGACCTCGACAGTATTTCCAGATATGACGATGGCGCAGGCGAAGAAGATATGCTTCATAACAACAGCAGAATGAAGCAGAACGCAGGTGCAAACAGCAAGAATGCTATTGACAAATACTTCGCCAAGGCTCTCGGCTTTGATATGGACGAATCTCTCAAAGAAGATACTGTAAAGCAAGGTAAGTCTTGGGTAAACAAAGGCAAAGAAGGTACTCACGGAAAGTTCAAGACCAAGAAGGGTGCCGATGCTCAAAGAAAGGCTATGTTTGCCAATGGGTATAAAGAGGGCTTGAAAGAGTCTTACGAAGATTTTACCAATGTTGATGTTCTTGCAAAAGCCATTGACGATGCCTATGACGATTTGGTTTCTGACCCAGATGGCGGTGGTTGCTACACCTTGGAACTTGATAATAGACTTGCCGTTTGTGTTGGTTGGGAAGATGGCTTTGACCCAGAAGATACCCCATTCGGAGATGGTTGGGATATTGTTACAGGAATAAAGGTATGGACTTCTGACGATATGCGTACAGACTATGAGTGGATAAACTCTCCATTTTACAGAGGTGGAGATGTGTGGGATACCACAACCTCTATCGGTAAGGGAGATGGTAAATCTGTTGCTCCTTGGCTCTTGAAAGAGTATGAGGAAATGAAGAACCTCCCAATGACAGAATAGGGTGAGATAATCGAAGTTCCAGAACAGGTTGTTTACAGTAAGTCAGAACTTGATGACCTCGTTAGCCGTAATAGTGTTGGTAACTATGATTTTGATTTACAATGGGAAATTGGGAATAAGTTAGAAGATGATTATGGTCTGGAACCAGAAGATTTTGACTATGAAATAAAAGGGAATGATGTTATAGTAGGCAACATTTCTTGGAAACTCAACGAATCAAAATCTTCCAGAAGAAAAGGCAAGAAATTAACCGAAGCCCCAATTTATGACTTAACTCCACAGTATGATAGTAGAAAGTCTTTTTATAGCAAGGCAAAAGTTGATACAGGAGATAAGGGGGATAAGAATAAACTTTATTCCTATAATACTCTTGTAGCAGAGATAAAAGACGGTAAGCCTGTTGTTTATGGTACTTATTCTTCTACTACTCTCCGTCATATCAAGGATTGGTTAAGGCAGAACGGCTTTAAGGCTGATAGTGCAAAGCAGATTATGGCTGACTACGGCACAAAAGACGAAGCCTTAACAGAATCCCAGAATAAAACATACTACAATACTAATGATGTTTTGAGAGTAGTTTCTGGTTCTACAAAATCAAGATTAACAAAAGTTATCAATACTCAAAAGTAGAAGTATGGGAATGATATGGAAATATCTGTCCGAATAGAGTCTCCGTACAAAGCATACTTGGAGTATGGAGAAGGCGGTGCCGATTACACACTTTCAAGAGATGGCAGGTGGGAACACGATTATGGGTACATAAAGATTGACAGTTCTCTCGCAAACGCTATAATCTCTTCTGTATATAAAGATGCAGGGATGTCACAAGAAGTAGAGTAATGGACAATTACGGATTATTACTAAACAATGACATAAAAATCTGGAGGGGATATTTTACCGAAATGACTAAACTCATCGGTATAAATGTCCTCTACAGAGCACCACTTCCCGGTAAGAAATATACTTTTTACTCGGAAATCGAATCGAATTATTCCAAGCCAGAAATTGTCGGCTGTATTTTCCAAGAACACCCAGACCAGAGAACAATGAAGAAAATGGGTTGGGATGCTGAATTACAAGACGGAGAATCTATCATTCACGTTCCGTATGACCTGCAAGGTTTACAAGTAGGTTGCCTGTTCATTGTTCCAAGTGGTATAGATTGTGCAAAAGGAAGATTGTTCAGAGTTACCGAACTTTCCAACATAATGATTTACCCTGCAAGCGTGATGTGCAAAATCGTTCCGCAATATGAGGACGATTATGAAAGAGGTCTTCTTGACCATTAGACAAACTCCTTTAACTTGCTTGAAGAAGAGGGTATGGGGGATTTGAGATGAAGATACAAAAACTGAACGAGTGGTCAGAAGAAGAGCAGAATGACATATTAAAGGCGCAGGACGAAGCCGAAGCGCAAGCAGAAAAAGAGCAGGAAGAAAAGGACAGGCAGAACTCATCTAAAAGTGTTCTTGAATATATCAAGAAGAACTTGAAAGATAAGAAGTATGACGATGACTACAATCTTCTCATAAACGATGTTGAGCAATTAGTAAATCGGTGGCAATAGGGTAAGTAATGAACAAGAAAGAGTTTTCCAAATATCTTTCGGAAATAATAGTAAATTCATAGGGCGAAAGCAAAGTTCTCCCATTATTCCAACAGTTGTTGAAAGGTCAATCTGATAGTGATGCTTTCTACACGAAGATTAAGCACCCAGACCCACTCCGCATTTATTCCAACCTTGTTGACAATGACGATATAAATGTCAGAGATGCAGAAGACCTTGAACCGCTGAACACGGAAGATTTCTGGACGAGAGATAAATCTTCCTTTGTTTATACGGCAAAGATACTTCCAGAGATTAGGGACAGGTACCCAGAAGCCTACGAAGAAGTTTTTGACGGAGAACATCTCTTACCTGCCGGGGTCGGCGGTGAGAACCCGAAAGAGAACACAATCTGGAACGCAGTTGTGAAAGCCGAGGGCGGTAACGAAGAAGAAGACACTACCCCTGCTTCCAGTTCTTCTGACGAAGATGACGATGACTTTGACACAGGAGAAGAAGAGGAAGAACAGACAAGAGAAGTTCCAAGCAAGAAGCAGATAAAGAAGACACTTGACACGCTTTCAAAGAAAAGCGGTGGAGAAGAGTTTTCAGAGAAACAGACAACTGCCGTACAAAAGTTCTTGAAGAATATCCTCTCTAAATTATAATGTATATAATGTTGTAGGACAAAAAGGAATACGATTAGGGGTTCATTCAGTTTCTAAATCGCAGGATGTTGATGCTTGGTTTGGACTACTTAAACAGCAAGAAGTACAAACTGGTAAAGACGAACCAGTATTTACGGAAGTACATCTTCACAGGAATTAGGAAGCCGACAGCGGAGCAAATCATTGTTTCTGGCTTAAACAACTTCACTTTCAAGAGGTCTAATTCTAAACTGGTTATTGCGATAAATGAATCCCTAAAGGTTCCGCAAGTAGATACAATGCTGTTATCCACAGCCTGTCAACTTATTGACTATGGGAATATAGAGATGACCCCTTTTCCCATTTTTACTTATGTATTTGACTATGTTTAGGAAAATCTCATAAGCATATATCAAGATTATACTTTTGGGGCTTTAACATAATGTCAGCAAGATTTTATGACTACGCACTCATTAAGAAGTTACAATACTGGACAGCCAACACGAATGTAAAGATTTACAATCCTGCCGACACCAGAAAACTTTTTGAAGTGATTGCAGATGAAACAAATGATAAGCCTGTATAGTTACCGATTATCTGTGTAAGAAGAAGCGGTGGCTATTAGGTTACTGGAACCGCCAGAAAGCCGTTGAGTTATTCTGGTAAGACATTAGCAAAGACAGACGAAAGGGTGTTGCAGTTAAACGCAATCCCTATCTCTTTAAGATATTAGATAGACATATATACGAGGTATTATGACGAAGCAGACGAGTTTGCCAGAAACCTTGTATTCAATATAATAAACTTTCCGTCATTAACTGTTATCATCAACTATTTAGGCGAAGAGATACAGCACAACTCCACGATAGAATTGAGTGAGGAAATCGAAGACAATTCTGACATTCCAGAAAGATTTGTTTAGGGAAACTTCACCAGACTATCATTACAACTTACAGTTCCGAACGCATACTTATGGGATACCAGAGTAAAAGATACTGTCAGTATTGCAGGGTTTGATGTTGAGATTGACGAAGAAGAAGATGTTGAAGTAGATGGTGGTAAGGGAATCATTATTAGAGAAAAAGATAAGAGTAAATAATTTTAGGAGAAAAACTAAATGGCTCAAATTATTATTAGAGAAAAAGACTTGACAGGAAATCCTGCTGCGACTACCTTTGATGTAGCATTTGTTCCCGGCTTGACCACAAAGAAGCCAACAGACGAGGGAGTACATTGGATTTACAACAAGCCGTACTATGTGGATTCTTTATCAACTTTCAGAAGTCAGTTTGGTAGCAACCCTGTTGAGTTGACAGGCAGAGGAATCCCCTATGTTTATAGTGATAGCAAGGGTGTCCAGAATGATAAACTTCTTGAGGGTTTCATAAACGGTAGTGACAAGACTCTTGTAGTAGAAGATGTCGGTGTCGGCAACAAGGACATCCCATATTCTGACATTAGCAAGATTGCAGGAAGAAAAATTGTTTCTTTCAAAAGCAACACAACAGTTACTATTCCAGATATTGCTGTTGGTGATGAGGTTAAGGTTGACATTAACGGCACAGCCACAACAAAGACCGTAACTTCTGTTGACCCACTTCCAGAGGGTTCCGAACCCGGCACCAAGCAATTTGTCGGTGAAATCTACATTGACGAAACAGACGAAAGACTTGCTGTTTTACAGATTAACGCATCTGACGATAGACACATCTACTTCGATGGTGGGGATGCTCCATTAAGCGCAGTTGTCGGCGGTCTTACTGCTACTGTCTATGGCGAATACTACTTTGAAGCAGACTATGACGGTTACTTCTTCGCAGGCGGTGACGGTGTATTTGATAATGGTTATATCTACGCATCAGAACTTCTTTCCGCAGGTATTCCGATTTACTATTGCCCGATAGAGGGTACAGAAGCAAGAGATGTCTATAACGCATTAGAGGGTACAAACGGCACTTCCATTCTTGTTCAACTTGCCGACCGTGGTACTTTCAACATTAAGTACATTACCTCTGGTGGCTACCCGACATTTGAGTACAACGGCAACAGCATTGTTTCCTTAATGCTCCAAATGGCAGGCGCAAATACAGATGCAGAGCCAACAACAGACGATTACCAAGATAACCCTGCTTCTGATAATCCAAATGGTAGAGGTGATGCGGTAGCATTTATCGACCACTTTGAGATTGACGATAGACCTCTTTGGGGTGAAGGCTCCGTGTATAATGCCGTACAGCAACAACTTGCAGAACAGCACTTCCTTTCATTCGGTGCTATGTTCACACCTTACGCAAACTATGTTCTTCAAAGTTCTTACAGATATACAGAGCATAGGGGTTCCGAAGAAGCAGATAGGGTGCAAATTGCAACCACACATTACTTCCCTGCTTCCTTTGCATACCTTACTTGCCTTGCAAGACAGTTGAACGCAACTATTCCTTCTTATGAAGCAGTAGCAGGTGTTGCTCGTGGTTCCGTGAAGAACATTGTGTTTGATGCCACAACCAATTCCTACGAAGTTTGCACAAAAGATGTTCTCACAAACTACATTGCTAACCACTACAACTCAATGCCACAGGCTGACGGAAATATGCCTATCTCTATCAACGGCATCACCCAGATTAACCCCTATGGTCTTGTAATTTACGGCACAAGAACACTTGCCAAGAAAGACCCAGTTGACGGTGTTAAGGCAACAGGTATCTTAAACATCAGAAATATGGTATCTGACATTAAGAAGCAAATGTACCAATCAGCCAGAAGATATATGTATTCGGCTAACAACGATGCTCTCTGGATTAACTTCCGTTCTTCCGTCATTGGTCTTCTTAACCAGATGCAACAAGGCTATGGCATTAAGTCTTGGTCATTAAAGAAAGATATGGCTAAATCTACCAAGTCTTCGTTATATGTACTTTGCAGTATTCAACCTGTATATCCAGTTGAGAAGTTCGACATTACCATCGAAATCACAGACGAAGATGTTGAGGTCAACGAAGCCTAATAGGAGAATGATAAATGATTAAAATTAACGGTACATTAAGAGAAAGCCAAGCAGATATTCCTTTTGAGAATTCCACAAGGAATATGTGGCACTTGACAAATAATGACCAAGGCAGAGCATTATACGAGCCTGCTCGTTCAACAGACTTTGAACTGTTCGTCTATGGTCTTTCAGATTTAGTTGAGGGTACTTCCGAAGAGGAAGCCCAAGAGGTCATTCGTATTGCCGTTGCTTCTGCACCAGTTCCTCATTACACAATCAACGCTCTCCGGCAGAGAAGAGGTAACTCGGTACAGACATTTGCAGGCACACCAGAGTTTGCCGATGGTGAAATTCAACTCTACGATTGGATTGGTGTATCAACAAAGTCTATCCTTATGGCTTGGCAGAAAAAGGCTGCAAACCTTGAAACTGGTAAGACAGGTATCTTAACTGACTATAAGAAGAATGCAGTTCTTTGCGAATACTCCCCAGATGGTCAAATTGTTCGTGCTTGGGATATTTACGGCTGTTGGATTAGCGCAGTTAGAGAGGACAACTTCAACCACGCTGATAACCAAGCGGAGAGAAGAATAACCGCCACTCTGACTTACGATATGGCAGTTCCGAGAACAACAGACCTGTAATTATATTATAGAATAATTGGTGGGGAAACCCCCCACCAATTATTCATATTGGATTGACTAATGGAAATTCACGATACTCTAAACCCAAAGATATTTTCTGGCGAGAAGTTGAAACCAGAGATACAAGACAGAATACTGAAAATAGTTGATGCCTTTGTAGATGACTTAACCATAAAGCCAGATATAATAGATATTCAGTTGGTAGGCTCAAATGTCAGTTACAACTATACCCCCAATTCCGATTTGGATGTTCACATTGTAACGAACTTTGAGTTGCTTGCCTGTGACGAAAATCTTGTATAGGCTCTGTATAATGCGGAGAAGACCAACTTCAACAAACAGCACGATATAAAGATTAAGGGCATAAATGTTGAACTTTATGTTGAAGATGTGAAAGCAGGTACGGCGAGTAATGGTGTGTATTCCGTTCTTGAAAATGATTGGGTCAAGTTCCCGAAGAAACTTACAGATGTAAAGGAATACAACCTGTCAAGAGAAGTTGGTATCTGGAAAGGTAAAATAGAAGATGCCCTCGACAGCGGAACGGAACAGGAAGTCAAAGACATAATCAACCGCCTGTATATGATAAGAAAGAACTCAATTCTTATAGACGGAGAATACGGCAAGGGCAACCAACTGTTCAAGGAAATACGAAACCTCGGCTTACTGGACGAGTTGAAAGAAAAGGTACACGAATTGTTATCTCGTGAACTTTCATTGGAGTCAATAGCCGAAAACTACACCTTTGGTCAAATGCTCAATATAGATTTTTAACGATGATAATTCTTCAAGAAGACACCAGAAAACAAATAGATAGCAAAGCCCGAAGAGGTGCGGATTACCGTGGAGATAAATCCAAGGGTAGAAACCGATGGGCAAGAAGCAAGGTAGTAACAGTAAGTTCAACTGTTAAAGATTACAACCTTATAGATATGAACGAGTTGTTCAAGAAGGATGTTCTTGATGTCAAAATAAAAGTGAACGGAGAAGTTCATAAGGGAAATGACAGAGGAAAAGACTATCTTGTTGAAATCTGTTTCAATGGTGTTGTTGAAAAAATAAGAGAACAGATAGAGAAAGACAACGGAGCGTTTGATTTAAGAACGGTAAGGTTGGCTTTGAATTAGTGTTTCAATAATAATGATATATACTTTTTCTGTAACTGTGATGACTTCCATTACCGCATTGGTTATTGGGCTTCTATGAATGACCTAATTGTTGGTGACAAAGAAACAAGACCGTCCAACATCACAAACCCAGATGATATTTGGGGTCCTGCCTGTAAGCATATTTGTGCGGTGTTGCGTAAGCAACAATGGTGTACGAAAGTTGCATCGACAATATATAACTATGTGAATTATATAGAAAGTCATTACAAACAGGCATACAAGGGAATTATCTATCCTGCTTTGTATGGCAAAGATTACGAACTTTCTGACGAGCAGAACAAGAATAAGTATTTCTATAAGTCAAAAGACAGCGAAAGACTTGGTTAGGATACTGACCTGCTTGATACTTCAAATAAGAAAGCAAGATACTCTCATAAGAAAAAGAGAGATGACGATAAAAGAGGTATAAGGTTCTCAAAAGCAACAAACGAACCGATACCAGACGAAGAAGACTAACAACTGATAATATAAGATAGATAGATAACATTCTTTGATATTGTATATAATGACAAATACAAGTAAGGAGAATTGAATGGAATACATTATTGGTGAAGAATATACCTTACCGTCTTTGGGCAAGGTTTATGACAGGGAAGTGAATCCCAAAGTCAAGTTGCGCTCTATGACAACAAACGAGGAAATGAAAAGACTTAACCCCTCGGATAGAGCCTACAAAACTATGGCAGAGATTTTAGATGATTGTTTGGTTGAAGACATTGGTATTCCGTCTTACGATTTGTGTGTCGGGGATTTCCAATTTTTGATTCATAAGTTGAGAGTGGTTACATACGGACCAGATTACAGTATAGATTGCAGATGTCCGTATTGCCTGTCAACTACAACCGAAACAATCAACCTTGACGATATTCCTGTAAACACTTACAAGAACAATATCGAAAAGTATCTGGAATTCGACCTGCCTGCAACCAAGAAACATATAAAATTAAGAATGCAGACTCCCCGAATTTTAGATGACATTTCGGATAATGTGAAAGATTTTAAGAAGCGAAATCCGTCATTCAATGGGGACTCTGCATTTCTTTTTACATTAAAGGCACTTGTAAAAGAAGTGGACGGAGAGAAGCCCGACCCGATTACTTTTGAGCCGTGGTTAAGAGGTCTTCCTATGAAAGATACCAACTATCTTTTGAAGAAAGCAGGAAAACTCGTGGATGCGATTGGTCTTAATCTGGACTTGGAAATTACTTGTCCTGCCTGCAAGTTGACATACAACTCGCCCTTTCGTATCACTTCGGAGTTTTATGGACCCGATATATCTGAATGATGGGAAAACTCCATACGCTCCGACACGGTTTAGAAACATAGTACAGGAAAGATACTTCATCAGTAAGAAGTGCAATACTTCTTATCTTGATGTCGGTTAGATAACCCCGAAAGAAAGGCAGATTATATTAGACATCATAGTAGAAGAAGCCGAGAAAGAAAAGCAACAACTTGAAGAAGCCAAGAAGAAAACTGGTGGTAGGTAATGGCAAAGAATAACGGAAATAGCCTAAACGATTAGGTTACAGGTCAAAGCAAGATATTCAACGATGTTCTGCAACTCGCCAAAAAGGTGAAGTTCCAGATTGGAGAAACCAATAAAGAGGTAATGGGACTCGTTGACAAGTCTGGGAAGATTAGTTCTGCCCAAAAAGACATTGTTGCACAGTATATGCAACAAAAAGATTTGGCAGGTAAATTATAGGCTATTGAGGGCGAAATTGCAAAGACCAGAAAAGACTCCATAGAAAGACAAGAACTCTTACTGCAAAAGAAGCAAATGGAAGCAGATGCAGAAAAAGAAATCCTTGACATAATGGAGAAAAGAGCCAGAAACGAGATTGAGTTTTCAAGCGGTGCCGACAAGTACAAGAAAGAGCAAATTGCCCAAGAGCAAAAGATAACAGAGTTAAAGAAAGAGCAAAGTGATTTAGTAACAGCCATAACCCTCGCACAAAGTAGGGGAGATACCGAAGCAGAAGAAGCACTCAAAGACAGAATAAAGGACAACAAAAAAGAAGTTGAAGAGTGGGAAAAGGCAAGAAAGGAATCCATAAGAAGGCAAGAACTTTACAGGGAAAACTCTGAAAAGGCTGTTGAGAAAATCCTGCAAGCGGAAAAGGTTAAAGAAGAAAGAAAGCAACTTGAAGCGAAAGGGAAATTAAGCCCAGAAGACAAGAAAAGATTAAGAGCGTTAGTAAAAGAGGAAAACAAACTTCGGTCAGAAGCAGCCAAGGAAAACAAGGAAGAATAGGAAGACGAAGATAAAGAGAAAGAGGGTTGGGTTCCTGTTGGCTCTGGGAAGTTGGCTATCAACTTCGGGGACGGTTCCAAATCTTTCGGGGAATATCTTGGCGGTGTTCTTGAAAAGGCTGTATCCGCAGCCGTTAAGTTCCTTTCAAAATCTCTTGACGATGCCGTTAGCAACGCTGTAAATCTGGTAACAACCTATCAGCAGAAAATCAACTATCGTCTGGAAGTCATTGAAGATAAGAGTTTCAAAGACATCCAGAAGAAAGTAAGTCAGATGGTAGGCAATACTGGTGTTGTTCAGCAACAGAAAGTCATTGAGAAAATCGGCTCTATTGTTGACCAAGGTATTGCATACAATGTTGAACAAAGAGCATTTTTAAGCACGATTGCGGAGAACATTCAAGGAACCTTTGATGCGTTCAATTCAAACCTTACAAGAATGATACGCATTTAGCAACAGGACTCCACAACCGCCCGACTTGGTATGGAGAAAGCATTGAACGATATGCTCAATGCTTATTACAGAGATACCTCTTACCTTAACAATGTCTTTGATAGTGTTTCAGAAGCCATCTTTGAAATGACCGCAAACCAATCAAGAGATTAGGCGGTTGAAACAGAGTTCGTTGTTCAGAAGTGGTTAGGCTCGTTATACTCATTGGGGGCAAGTCAAAATGCCATTCAGCAGATTGCTACTGGTTTAGGTTACTTGGGTTCTGGTAATGTCAACGCTTTGGCAGGAAATCAAGGGCTTCAAAGCCTTCTTGCTATTTCCGCTTCAAGAGCAGGTCTTGATTATGCGGAGTTATTGACAAGTGGTCTTAACGGCTCCGACACCAACAGGTTGCTTGAAGCAATGGTTAAGTATCTGGCAGAAATTGCTGATACAACAGAGCAGAACAAAGTTGTAACTTCTTCCTACGGAAACATCTTCGGTCTTGCCTTGTCAGACATAAAATCCTTCCAGAATATGTCCTCGTCTGTTGCAGACATATACAAAGAAACAATGGACTACAAGTCCTCTAATTAGTATCTGCAAAATCAACTTGGCAACTATGTTCAATATATGGGTACTGCTCAATATATGGAGAATATGTTTGAGAACATAAAACTCGGTGTTGGTATGCAGTATTCAGACGGTTTCGGGTACATTATGTATAAGGTAGTTGACTTGCTCGACAACCTTACCAACGGTGGACCTAACATTGACCTTTCTTATTGGGGTCTTGGTACTGACTTCCATATCTTTGACTTAATCAAGTCTGGTATGTTTGGTCTTGGTCTTCTTGGCTCACTTGTCAGCGGTGGCGGTGGGTTAGACCCGAATGCTGCGCTCGACCTTAATAGATGGGGGTATGAGGAAAGAGTTACAAGAGGAACAGGCTTCGGTCTTAAAAACTCTTCTGGTAGTTCTTACTCCGCAAGCGTTGGTAACGCAAGTTCAAGTGATATTCAATCCCAGACCATAAAAGAGGGAACAGAACAGGCTGACACGGTTACTTCCGAGTCTGGCAAAGGACAGGAAAAGAGTTTCGATGACCTGTACGATGCTATGGTATTCAATGGTGACAAGGGTCAGTTGTCCTTGATTAGCCAGACCATAAATGTAATGGATTCCAGAATATAGCAGGCGCAGGTTTTACTTGACGAGATTACTACCAACAGTTCAAGAAAGGCTGTCAATATCAACCTGCAAAAAGTGGCAGGCAGAGACATTACAGGTAGCGAATCTGATATTCCTATCAAGACAACACCAGACGATACTTGGCAGAAGATGATAGTGGCTGCTGCGGTTCTCATCAAGTATGGCACACAACTTGGCGGTTTCGGCGGTCAAGCAATTCAGCAAATGATAGATGACGAAGCCAATGACGAAAGCATTACACTTCAAGACTTCCTTGATTTGTTCGTTCCTATTCTTGAAAGTGATACTGGTGTTCCAGTAAGAATAGAATCTACTGATAGTATGACAAACTTAATGTCTGATTTGACGAAGAGATAATATGTTACAAGAGTATTTCAACAAAACAACAGAAACAACATTTTTGAAGGCTCTGCTTTCCGCTGTTCAGTTGCCGAAGTTCAAACTGGTACACGAGGGTTCTCTCATATTCCAAGATTACTATTACATTTATAATGGAAAAGTTATACAATGCACAAAGACAGGGTACATCGGGAAGAAAGCAACCTTTAAGGAAGTATCGCACTATTACTTCTGCAATATGGATTAGAACAATGAGTTCAAAGAGTTCATCCGTGCTTCTTATTACTCCACCGAGTTGCACAAACGGCTCGGTGAGTATTTGAGGTGTGTCCGTGAACTTTACGGCATTGACCTAATGGGAATGTATAACTGCTTCTCTTACGAGTTGTTTAGTGATTTGCACATAGCATACGATTCCAAGTTGAAGCGGAACAGGATTTATGAGGGCAGAGATAAGACGAAGAAGATGCTTGCTGTTCCCATAAAGTTCAACCAGACATACACGATTGCAATAGACAGCAACACACCAATTTATGTTGCGCCTGTTCTCAAAATACCGAGTGGGTACAAGTCATTACAGCAACTTGGCATAAGCAGTTATACAAATGCTCTCGGTGTAAAACTTCTGGATTCTTCAAAGTTCAACCACTTGAAGACCATCTCCGTTGATTTAAGTACACGGCAGGGAGAGTTTTACAAGTACGAGAAATACCTGTATCTGGTATTTTAGGTTGACAACAGAAACCAATCTTCCTTTGTGGTGTTAGAGGGAGATTACACAAAATCAAAATCCCCGACCTTAATAGGAATGTCGAAAGAGGAAGAAGCCCCTCTTCATTTAATGTATAAACCAGACCTCTTGTTTATGAACGATGGCATATCTTATGCGTATAGTGATTCTTTAATTCAGTACCTCGTTCATAATGTAATTACTAACAAAGATATTATCGGGGAGAACATTTCTTACGCAAAGAGCCTTGTCGGTATTAGTGATACTGTAAACTACTGGAAGAACAACATAAGGTATTCCGCATATATGAAGTATATTCTTCCGTCTGTGAAAGTTGATGACGATTACAGTAAGCAAGATATGAAGAAGTTGAGGAATGATTGCAAAGATGTGACAGGCTTCATAGATGCGAAGATAGAGGAGTGTCTAAATGTACCTGCCGTATGAAAATAACGCAAGACAACTTGGGTTCAATACTTCAAAGCCACTTGTGTAGATTTATCAGCCGATTACAAACTATATATATTTGTATCACGTTGACAAACTGATTAAACTTCCAAACTACCCAGAAAACATACAGGATAGCAGTTCAGCGCAGTTTGCTTCAAACAACCCACTTGGCAGGTCGGCTCCTATCTGGTCTTATCAAGGCTCTGGTCCGAGAAGCGTGGGATTTCAGTTTGAACTTCATAGAGAGATGCTTGATTAGGTCAATGGAGAGCCTGTCGGGGAAAGTATGGACACAGTTGATGACCTTGTAAGAGAGATATAGTCTGCTGTTCTCCCGACATACGCTTCTTCTTCAAAGATGGTTGACCCACCCCTCGTGGCGGTTCGTGTTGGTAACGAGATTTACATTAAAGGAATTATAAACGGCTCCGTATCGGTAAGTTACTCTGGACCAATTCTTTACAATGACAAGTATGCTCTTTGCACTCTTGGTTTCACAGTAACGGAAGTTGACCCATACGATGCCTATACGGTGTTGAATGTTGGCTCGTACAGATATTCAAATGATATTCCAATGAACACCTCTCTGGATTAGAATGTCTATCAAATAGGTGGCAGGGCTTCTGGGGATAGATACGGTGGAAGAAATGTTAATACGGTGAAGTAATGGACATCTTATCAAACGAAACATATAAACAGCATAACAACCTGTCAAGATACACTCTTGTTCCGATATTCTACAATAAACTCGACAAGATATATCAGCCGGGGTTTCCTATGCGACTTGACAAGAACACACCTTTCGTGAAACACAAGGTTGTTGTCGGGGACACGCTTGATAGTATCGCATTATACTATTACGGAAACCCAACCTATTACTGGATTATTGCCGACTTCAACGATATTCTTGACCCATTCTTACCGCTTAAAGTGGACGAGTATATTTCAATTCCGACATTCCAACAGTTGACATTCTATGAGGTTTAATTATGAGGTACAGCACAAAAGCAGGAGCAGGTGCATAGACCCAGAACAACCGACTTACAAAAGCAGCCAACTTGGTTTCCATACCAACTCTGGTTGAATCACCTTTTATCTATGTAACTATCGGGGGCTACACTTTCGGGCTTCCGTCAAAAATCGGTGACCCAACAGGGTTTTACACAATAGACTTCCCGAACTTTATGAACTCCTTAACAGTTGTGAAAGTAAACGGCGAAGTCAACACTTACCAGTTGAAAATGGTTTACCAGATTAAACAGGGAGATGACCCGAATCTGATAGACAACATTTTGAGTTCCGTTTCTGACACCAGAACAATGACCATTAGTTACGGTGATTGGTGCCACCCCGGCAACATATACAAGGAAGAGGAAGTTCTGATTACGAATGTTAAATCTGGTATTGACTTTTCTTCGTCAAGGATTTCCTACGATATTGCAGGTGTTAGCAAAACGCTCAACCTTATGAGCCAATGTTTCAACTTCCCTGCACAAATGCAGAAGCCAAGCACAGTTTTGCTCAATATGATTAGCAATCCTGCATACGGTATTCAAAAGAACTTCACAGGTATGGCTAACAAACAGAAAGCATTGGCAAAGCAACTTATTGCCAATGACGATAAAACTGTTAAACTGGAAGCCAAAAACAATATGTCTGTCTATGACTATATGAACTACCTTGTCGGCTGTATGGTGCCGAGCGAAACGGAAAGCGTAACAGGTAAGGCATACTATGCTATGTCGGTCATAGACGATAACAAAAATGAAATGGGCGGTTCGTATTTCAAAGTTACAAAAATAGGCGACAGCGAAATGTCCTATGACGGAAAAGATGCCTATGAGTTAGATGTCGGCTACCCCGGCAATAACTTTATTACGAACTTTACCATAAATGATAATGAAACTTGGGCTATTCTCTTTGATTCAAGTGATACGAGCAAAAAGAATGACTTTACATATACCTATAACCAAGATGGAGAACTGATTAGGTCAGACTCTCCGTCTATCACAAGGTCGAAAGACCTGTTGCAAACAACTTCTGCGGATAAGGCTTGGTGGACGAAGATGACGGAGTTCCCGATTTCCGCAACTATTGACTTTAAGGGTTTGGTAAGACCAACACTTTTAGTATCTTATGTAAAGATAAATTGTGTGTTCTATGGGCGCAGGCACGTGGCTTCTGGAACATATATCATAACGAAACAGACAGATAGCATATCGGCACAGGGTTATAAGACAACCTTGAACCTGCAAAGAATAAAGGGCGAATAATGGTAAGCAGAGGTGTTATTGTAGAAAAGAAAGAGTTTTCCATAGAACAGACTTCACCAGATGAAGACTTAATCTATGTGGACTCCAAAACAAGAAACACAAAGAAATATCAGATTTCTCAAATGGTGAAACAAGACCAGAAGAAAAAGAACTATACCTCGTACACAAAGTATAAGGTAAGAGTTCCCTTAATTCACGGAGCATCTGGTGATGCTTCCGCTGTGTCCGATAGTGATTTACCCTACTGCACTTTCTGCCCACTTCCGGGCGCACAGATTACCCAACTGAATGTTGGTGACAGCGTGTATGTTGCCATTGTCGATTTCAAGTTTGATGACTTGGTTATTCTTGGCTGTATTCCGAAAAACCAGTACAAGTCCGAAAGCGGAACCTCTATGGAGAGAATACAGTATCTTGAAATGGACACGGATGCTCCTGCCTTGTTCAGCGAGAACATCACGATAGGGCAGGGGGATAACCCGATTACCTACAAGAACCTTGTTTCGCTCCAAGGCTTTGAACATAAACTGACGGAGTACACTTGGGGAACCGAGCAGGGTGGAACAGGTGTATCATTGAATTCTGCTGATGACGAAGAGGGAAAGGCGAAGATAAGAAGCAACTTCGGTCTTTATTCAACTGTTGTTTTAAGTCAGACGGAGTTTGACGATTTGACAGAGTACCAGAGAAATACTGTGTACTATGTTTATGAAGATAACGCAGACACCACGCAAGCAGGTGCTTCTGGTGATGCCAGAACAAAAAATGTGAATGAAATTAAGTAACTATGCTGATAGGAAATGCTTGTAGCAACGAAAGAACTGGCTCAACTTACGAACGGTTACACGGTGGTGAAGCAGGAAACCAGAGGAAACTGAAAGAACGATTTGATGGAATTACTGATTTCAGTATCAACGATGAGTTGAGAGTTGAGGGTTGGAGAAATCTGAATGAGAATAGTCCGTCCAACACAGACCCAAGAAAATTGTGGGCTGTGTTAAGGTTTAAGGAGCCAAAGTACAGGGATAAAATGGCGCAGGCTATGATAAATGCCTGTATGAATCCTTTTGTCGGGTATGACCAAGACACCAGAACATCATTCAGAACATAGGTTGCTATGTTAGGCTATTCCGTTGAAAGCCTTTCGGCGGTGAAAACTGTATGCGCTTGTGATTGTTCCTCCCTTGTTTCATTATGCTTTTATTGTGTAACAGGGAAAGACATTGGGGACAGGCACACAGCCGACCTCGACACGGCAATTTTGAACACAGGTTTATGCGAATCTGTTTTGATTGACGGTCTAATGGAAAGCAAGGGTGTTGGTACAATGCCCGGCGACATTTGCGTGTGGAAAAACTCGCAAGGCGGTTACGGACACGCAACAGTTGTAGTTAGTTATAAGGACGATGTTTCCATATCCTATAACCAAGCAAATATGCCTTGGCTTTCTGGTGTAACAGGTGTTGTGATAGTGGGCGAAGACAAGATATACGGTCAAGACAAAAAAACCTCTATCGCAAATTCTACCAATGCTTTTAGAATATACTCATTAGATAAGAAAGATAATCTTCAAGAAATCAACAAGGTTATCGTTGTTGACAAATATGGAAACCCGAATTTCATATATGGCTATGCGAAACTCAACTTCGCTTTCAATATGATAGGGGATTCCAGAACAGTTCAGTTAGGTTCTGTTTCTCTTGAAAGAAACACAGATAGAAATGCGTTGCTTTACGGCTTCCTGCCAGATTAGAATATCTTTGCTTGGTGGGGTTGCAACCTCGTTGACCAAAGACCGCATTACATCAGCAGGACAACTTATGCCGTAAAGGGCATTGTTTCAAAATCTTCCTACACCGACAGAGAGGGTGTGTTCACACTCTGGCTGAAAAACGGAGATGACCAAAAAGCCTTTAATGTAGTTACCGCTACAACCACATTGGATGTGGAAAACTACACAGGCGAAAATGCGCTCTCTGGGAAAATGGTTACAATAGAGGGGTATGTTGAATATCAAGACGGTCTGTATTTGATGCCAACTTATGATAAGTTTTTCTCCCCAGACCCAGACAACTATTCCTGCCCGACTATTACGAAAATCGAAACAGCGAACTCTTCAACCAGTACAGCGAATACCATAGATTAGATAATAACTATAATGGAGAATAGGAACAACACCTATTCAAAGTTTAGTCTTACCCAGAAAGCGAAAGACCTTACCAAGCAGGCTTCACAGACGGATTTAGTCAATGCCTGCTTCTGGTTTGGCATAAATGATGTTCAGATTTACAAAGATGCTTTCCTTGGAAATCTCCGTGAAACAGGTCAGACCAAAGCACAATCGCAGGAGTTTTACATAAAGAGTTTCGTAGAAGAGTATTGCAGATTAGTCAAGTTCTATCTGGAATCCTGTGAAGCGTTCAGCGGATAGGAAAATAAAATCTACCTTATGTCCATTGTGTCAACGAGTACACAGGAAAGAGATTACTACGAAGAACAAGGCGAAGTAATTTCAAAGGTAAATGAGTGCCTAAAAGAACTGGCAGAGATAGAACAGGACAACTGGCTCATTCAAAGTTCTGGAGGTTCTTATGACGGAAGTAACCCAGTTGCAGGGTACAGCGGAAGCAAGGCATAGTCTTGGCTCCAGTATTTTGAACTGAATGTGGACGAGAAAGGTTAGACTTATGAGAACGCACAAGATTTTGTAAGTGATGCTGATTTCAGAGATTATATTCATTTTACAAGATACTGGTTCCAGAACAAGTTTTTGTCTGCCTTTGGTTTCTCCGAAAACCCCTACGATGTTGGAGAGGGCGCAGAAGATGTGCTTGCCGATTACAGCGCATTAGCCCCGAAAGATTGGGAGTGTTCAAGCAGAGATATAACCTATTACCTGCAAAACTACCCAAGGAAAATACTTGATTGGTTTGTATCACAGGGCTATTCCGCAGCATTTGCCATTGGTATCATAGCAAATATGCGTGGTGAGAGTTACTTCTGTCCGTGGATTTGCGGAGATTACAGCAAAGACTACGATGTATCTTCAAAACTCTGGATAAATGTAAACGGAACAAGCGTACCGTCAGCAGGCACAGGCTCTTGGTTTGAGCCGGGCGGTTACTCCGACCCGAATTGGAGAAATGGGTTCAGCCGAGCATATAGAACATAGGGAAATTCAAGACCGTCTTCATTTGGTTTCTGTCAATGGCATAACACAACTTGGTGGATAAATCAAACACCACCCTACGATTGGGTGGCTAACGGACTTGTATATAATAATGTGGACTACCGTGTTGGCGGTAAGCAACTTGGTAGGGGTCAAAGAATGATGGATTGGTGTATGAATACCGCTTCCTATAAAGCCCCTTGGAGTGCCAACCCGATAGGGCAACTTGAATTTCTTATTCACGAATTACAATCAAGTTATACCGCTATCTGGGATTTGAGAAACATAGGCAACTCAATGCAAAATGCAAGGCACGTGGCAGATGTTTTCTGTCGAAGATTTGAAATGCCACCAGAGGTTGATGCAAGAGCAACCGAGAGAGCAAACAGAGCAGAGGGGTATTGGAACTGGCTCATAATGGGCGGTCCTTACTTCGGGGGATAATAAATGTATTCATTAGATTTTCCTAATATATTTTCAAGAACTAAAACAAACTTGGTTCAAGATAAGCAGGCTGCATTGAGCAATTTGAAACTTGTTCTTGGCTCCTGTAAGCACGAACTTCTTGGTGACCCATTTTTCGGCACAGCGTTGAAACAATACTTCTTTATGCCGAATGATGTTTGGGTTGAGGACTTGGTTATAGATACTATTTACGAAACAATAAGAAGGTATGTTCCGCAGATAGTGGCTTCAAGGAAAAACATTTCCATTGAGAAAGATGAAACAACATTGTATATAACATTGAAATTCCAGTACATTATAGACAAGACATTAGATACGGTCAATATAGAACTGATTGAACAATAAGGACTAAAATGGCTTCAAACCTTAATTTATCAAACACATCATTCACAAACAAGGAGTTCAACGATATTTACCCGGAACTCCTTGAAAAAGCAAAGGAACTTTCCTACAAGTGGGACCCGACAGTTTCAAATGAATCAGACCCCGGTGTTACGCTCATAAAGGAAATTGCTCTTGCACTCGACAAGATAAACTACTCCGCTGATAGGAACGCATTGGAAACAATGCCACTTTCAGTTACGCAGGAGAGAACTGCAAGACAACTTTTCCAGTTGCTCGGCTACTACCCCAAATGGTACATTAGTTCAGAAGCACAGGTTTCTCTTGCTTGGAAGATAAGCCCAGAAGACGAGGGCTATGTTTAGGGCGGTGTTGTAAAGATTCCTGCTTTTACGGAAATCAGAGATGATTCTGGTGATTATGTTTACACTATCCCGACAGACACCCCACTTCACTCCGATGGCTCCATACAAAAGGTTACGGCAATACAGGGCGCAGTAAAGCAGTTGAAA
>Ga0310786_10000845_pt1 | contig 49106 bp, 43 predicted proteins | sample AusTroGonzalo_MG_FD_203881 | JGI IMG/M metagenome (GOLD analysis project Ga0310786, IMG submission 203881) | Bovine rumen microbial communities from tropical cattle in Woodstock, Queensland, Australia - Gonzalo_03 (v2) (version 2) | ecosystem: Host-associated > Mammals > Digestive system >...
CGTGGACCGCAGCGACGAGATGCTCCGCAAGCTGCAATATATGGGCATCGACGCGGTCATCAGCATCGGCGGCGACGGTTCGCAGCGCATCTCACAGAAGCTCTACGAGAAGGGCCTGAACATCATCGGCGTGCCCAAGACCATCGACAACGACCTGTCCTCGACAGAATGCACCTTCGGCTTCCAGACCGCAGTGCAAATCGCCACTGAGGCCGTCGACAAGCTCGTCACGACTGCGGCATCACACAACCGTGTCTTCGTTCTCGAAGTCATGGGCCGTGATGCGGGTTGGATTGCCTTGCATTCCGCCATCGCTGGTGGCGCAGAGGTATGTCTGTTGCCGGAGTTCCCCTACGACATCAACATCGTGAAAGAACGTCTGGAACGTCGATTCAACCACGACCGTGGCTTTGCCGTGGTGGTGGCATCGGAAGGCGCACGCCCGAAGGATGGCCAGCAGGTGTATGAGATCAGCACCGAGGTGGGCTACGAGAACAAGAAACTGGGTGGCATCGGTCGTCGTTTCATCGAGGAGATGAAGGCGGCGGGCTTCACCCACGACATGCGTGAGACCACCTTGGGGCACTTGCAGCGCGGTGGCGTGCCGATCGCCTACGACCGTGTGCTATCCGCCGAGTTTGGCGTGAAGGCCTTCGAGATGGTGCTCAATGGCCAGTTCGGACAGATGGTGGCCTACCATCATCCCGACTTGGTGGCTGTCTCCCTCAAGGAAGCCGTCTCCAAGCCCAACCTTGTCACCATCGACAGTGACTTGGTTCGCACGGCACAAGGGTTGAATATTTCCCTTGGTATTTAATAAATGTAGAGACGGTGCATGCACCGTCTCTACAATGATAGAATTAGGTAGAGACGTAGCGCGCTACGTCTCTACATTTTTTATTTCTTCACGAACCTTCTAATTTCCGTAGCGTTCTGCGTCGTCATACGAATGACATAGATGCCAGCGGGCAGGTTGGCCGTGTTGATTTCCAGCGTTTCGTTATGGCTCGTCATGCCCAACACCTTAGCACCTGTGATGCTGAACACTTCGAGGTGCTCGATGGCTTCGGTGGCCTCAACGGTCAGCTTGTCGTTGACGGGGTTGGGGTAGAGGCTGATGGCGACACTGGTCTGTTCGCCCACGCCGTCGATGAAATTGAGATGGGCGACGAGGTTACGGACGCCCGTCACGGTGAAGATGTATTCCTGGTCAATCGAGACGACGTTGCCGTTCTCAGTCCACTTCTGGAACACATAGTGTTCGTTGGGAACGACCTTCACGGAAGCCAATGAGCCGTATTCGTAGTTGCCCGCACCGATGATGGTGCCGCCTTCGACAGGCTCTATTGTGGCGTTGATGGCGTAGGTCAGGGCGCTGAAGTGGGCCGTGAGGTTGCGGTCGCTAGACACGGTGAAGGTGTAGTTGTCGTCAATGGAGACCACGGCTTCGTTTTCCGTCCAGTTTTCAAACATAAAGCCAGTGGCGGGGATGGCTCTTGCCGTGCACGATTGGGTCTCTTGGTAGGTGCCACTGCCGATGACGGTGCCGCCGTTGGCGGGCTTAGCCACCAAGGTGATGGTGTAGAAAGGCAGCGGGTTTTCGGTGAAGTGGGCGACGAAGTTACGGTTATCGGTCACCGTGAAGGTGTAGGTGGCCTCGGAAGCGACGAAGCTACCCTCTTCGGTCCAGTTGATGAAGGTGAAGCCGTTGCTGACCATGGCCGTGATGGTGCAGCTTTGTCCGTAGGTGAAGGTGCCGCCGCCAGTGACCGTACCGCCATTGGCGGGGTTGGCCGACACGCTGACGGTGTAGGTATTGATGGTGAAGTTGGCGATAAGGTTGTGGTTGGCGTTCACCGTGAAGGTGTAACTGCTATTGGTGGACACCACCGTGCCGTTCTCCGTCCAATTGGTGAAGGTGTATCCGTCATTGGCCGTGGCTGTGACGGTGCAGCTCTGTCCTTCCTCATAGGAGCCGCCGCCTGTGACCAAGCCGCCGTTGGCGGGGTTGGCCGACACGCTGACGTTGTAGACAGGCAAGGGGATGAAAGTGAAGTTGGCCACAAAGTTGTAGTTGTCGTTCACGTTGAAGGTGTAGCTGGGATTCGACGACACCACCGCTCCGTTCCCGGTCCAGTTGTTGAAGGTGTAGCCGTTGTTGGCCGTGGCCGAGATGGTGCAGCTCTCCCCTTCCTGATAGCTGCCGCCGCCAGTGACGGTGCCGCCTGTAGCCGGGTTGGCCGACACGCTGACGGTGAAGGTGGGCAGCAACGTCTCGAAGAAGTTGGCCACGAGGTTGCGGTTGCCGTTCACGGTGAAGGTATAGGTGGCATTGGTGGAGACCACGGTGCCGTTCTCAGTCCAGTTTTCGAAGGCGAAGTTGTTGTTGGCCATGGCCGTGACGGTGCAAGAAGCACCCTCGTCGAAGGAGCCGCCACCGCTGACGGTGCCGCCGTTGGCCGGGTTGGCCGAAACAGTGATGGTATACTCGCCTTCCGTTGGGCAGTCACCTTCCTGGTAGAAAGTGATGTTGTTGGTGTTGGTGGTACCCGTGTAGAAGGAGCCATTGCTATAAAACAGATAATAGGTGGTGGAGGAACCGCCGCCCCAACCGCCTGATGTGGTCTGGCTGATGCCTTCGTCACTGATGGTCCAGCGGTTGTTGGTGCCTTGCTGGGCACTCCATGTAATGGCCTTGTTGCCGCCGCCCCAACCGCTGGTGCTTCTGGTGAGGTAGTAGCCATTATAAGAGATGTAGTACTGTCCATCCGTGCTTGTCGAGGTCAAGACGAATTGGTTTTCGATTTCGCCCTCTTCCACTGCGAATCCATCATTTTCATTCAGTGTGATGCTTAACGTGGCGGTGGTAGCCGAACCGTTGCTGTTGGTGGGCATGACGAGGGTGTTGCCATCGCAATAGCCCATAACATAGTTACCAGCAGCAGTAGGCAAGGTGTTTTCATAACACTCTACGGCACAGCTTCCCGAAGGGCTTAGGAACACTTCAAGGTCGACTCTCGCGTTGTCAGCCACCGTCACATTGAGGGTCTCGGAGCAGTAGCCCTCTTTGGTGAACTTAAAGGAATAGCTGCCGCCTTTGATGGGGCGGTGGAAGTCGCCGACGTTATGCGAAGTCACCCATGAGCCCAAGGCATCGTGGTTTTGTACGGTGACGGTGACGCCCTCGATGGGTTGCTGGGTGTTGGCGTCTTTCACCACGCCGTGGACGCCGTTCAGGCTTTGCTCCATGTAGGCAAGCATGGCAGTGTGGTTGTAGTTCCAGAAGTTGGGCAGCTGCGAGGCACTAGGAGTCTTCGTAGAGGAGCATTCAAGGGTCAGCTCACGGCATTGGCCGTAGTAGTTCATGTAGTCCTGACGGCTGCCGTTGATGGTATACCAGGCATAGCCGTTGGTGATGCCGCTGTTGTAGGTGTCAGTCATGTATGAGGAATGCACCGCACGGGCGTTGGTGACGTATTCCGTGCTGACCAGTTGCCACCAGGCGTCGTCGGGATGCACGGGCTGGTAGGTGTCCCAAGGATAGTTGACCACCTCGGCGCCGCCGTGGTAGTTGGCGCCCATGGTGAACAAGTACTGCTGGGCGAGGTCCATCATCCATTGCGCTTCATCTTGGTAGTGTGATTCTCCGTCGGGGTGCGGGCCGTCGTCCCAGTCGGGGAAGTGACGGTTGAGGTCGACGTTGTTGCCGTTGGCTCGGCGGGCGCCGGTGACGGTGTTGTTGCCACCATAGTAGGTGCCGTCAGGGTTGGTGCAGGGGAAGATGAAGATGTCGAGGTTGTTGATCAGGCTGACGATGCGCGCGTCGGTGCTGGTGCACAACTCATCGATGAGGCGGAGCATCAGGATCATGCCCGTCACCTCGTCGCCGTGCATGGTCGAGGTGTAGAGGAACCTCGGCTTGCCGTCGGGCTGTCCGTTGTTGATGCGGACACCCAGGATTTTGCGGTGGTTGTTGGTTGAAAGCGTGCCCAAATCAAGCAGCGTGCAGGTCCTGCCGCTGGCGACTGTTGCAGGGAAACCTTCCATCATGTCGACGTATTGCGAATAGGTCAGGTAGGAGTCCCAGTCGTAGGTGGCGCGGTCGCTACCGTCCCACATCCTGGCTTCTGCACGCAGCGAAGGCGGCGTCATCAGGTAGGGGTGATAGCCGGCGGCCAACAGGTTGGCGTATTGCGTCGGGTTGGCGTAGCAGACGACGGTGCTGCCGTTGGTGGCATCAACGGAACAGATGGCGTTGATGGTCTGGATTTCAGAGGGTTCTTGAACGTTGAGGCTGAAATAATACTCGCCTCTCTGTTGCATGAGTTCGGTCAACGATTGCTGGCTTTGCGCTTGGATGGTACCGCAGAGAAGCACGGCAACGATGACAATCAAAAAACGACGTAAGGTTTTCATGGTTTATAGTTTTGCAAAAATATTCCTTGTTTTTTAAGCCTGCAAAAATACTTTTTTTTCAATTCTTGTTGTATCACCTTGTTAATAAATTAGCAAAAATTTCTACTTTTGCGCCCATGGCAAAGAACAAGTATTACGTCGTTTGGAAAGGTTGCAACCCAGGCGTTTACGACCGCTGGGAGGATTGCAAGAAACAGATAGAAGGCTTCGCGGGGGCTTTGTACAAGGGCTTCCCCGACAAGGCCAGCGCCGAGGCGGCCTTTGAGAAAGGCTTCACAGGATTCGAAAAGAAAACTACGCCTCAAGTGGACTTGACCAATGTCGCGGAGAAGCCTGTCAGTCCTGCCGTCGCCGTGGATGCTGCCTGCTCAGGCAACCCTGGCAAGATGGAATACCAAGGGCTGTTCGTGGACTTTGGCACACAGCCTGCCACGACGGTGCAGCTCTTCAAAAGCCCTGTCTTCGAGAACGGCACCAACAACATCGGAGAGTTTCTGGCTATCGTGCATGCCTTGGCTTGGATGAAGCAGAAGCGTGTCCAATATCCGATTTACAGCGACTCGGTCAATGCGCAGAAATGGGTGCGTGAGAAGAAATGCAAGACCAAACTGCAGCCCAACGCCAAGAACGAATATCTTTTTGAGCTCATCGGTCGAGCCGAGAAATGGCTCAACGAAAACACCCTCGAAGTGCCGGTTTTGAAGTGGAAGACGGAAATCTGGGGTGAAATCCCCGCCGATTTTGGCAGAAAATGACTCCGCATTCACGGAATGAAGTTTTTTTTCTACTTTTGAGGCCCGAAATACAAGAACAGCATGCTGAAATACGACTCGTTTTATTTCCAATGTCCGCATTGCCAAGCCTGGCTCGAAGGTCGCAACCTGAAGGCCGAGTTGGTCAACGAGGCTATCTTGTATTCGGACGGCAAGGTGCTGAACGACAACCTCATCACCACGCCACAGAAGATGATCATGTGCCCTTCGTGCGGCCACATTTTCTGGGTTGAAAACCCCGTCGAGCCATTTATCACTTACGAAAAGCCCGATGCCGACATCTATTCTTGGAACACCTGGCGTTTCTTCGGTGTCAACTTCTCCGACAACAAGGGAAAGATGGCCTTGGTCAACCATTACAAGACCTTCCTGAAGAAGAGCCACTACGAGCCAAAGAAGGAGATCTATATGCGTCGTTTCTTGTGGTGGGCCTACAACGACCTGCATCGCAACCACCAGCATGTGCGCTTGAAGTATCTGCTCAATGGTTTTATGAGCTTCGGCGTGTGGCACTGCAACCGAAAGATGATTTTGGAGGGGGAGAAGTTGTTCCTTAAAAACCATAAGGACTTCACCGACAACCTGCAACGCCTGTTGGCTCTCCTCGAAAAGCATCCTGAGGAGCAGATCGACCTTGAGTTGCCCGAAATCTACCGTGAGCTGCGACAGTTCGACAAGGCGAAGGAGTTGCTGGACCAGGTGGGCAGCCGCACGCATTTCACCAACGAGATGCTGCGCCATTCCAAGTGGAAAGACCCACGCGTTTTCATGGTGACTGGATAAACAAAAAGGGGCGACCGATTGGCCGCCCCTTTATCATAGTTATTGCATCATTCCTTGTCAAAATCAATCAGGAACAAGTCGTTGACCCAGACTTCGGTGACGGAATGCCGCTGCCCTTTGTCGTCGGTCCATTCATGGTTGCGGAGGCTACCGTCGATGGCGATGCGCTTGCCTTTCTTTACGTTCTTCTCAACGCGGTCGGCGGCAGCGCCCCAAGCGATGATGGGGAACCACTGGGTGTCGTTGACCCATTCTCCGTTGGCGTTCTTCTTGTTTTCCGTTACGGCAAGGCTGAAACGGGCTTTCTTGCTGTTGTTGAAGGTCTTGATTTCAGGTTCTGCACCCGGGCGGCCAATCAGCATGACCGAATTTCTCATTGTACTCATGGTTTTGTGTGTTTAAGTGTTATTGAATAGGTTGATTAGTTGTTTTGTTCTTTGCCCCAATCGAGGAGGATGAAGTTGTTCAGGTGGATCTCGGTCGTCTGGTGACGTTGGCCGTTCTTGTCGGTCCACTCGTTGTTGCGCAAGGCGCCGTCGATGGCGATACGCTTGCCTTTCTTCACGGCCAGTGCGACGCGCTCTGCCGTCTTGTCCCATGCCACCACGGTGAACCACTGCGTGTCTTTCACCTGTTCGTGGTTGGCGTTGCGACGCGTCTCGTTCACGGCGAGGTTGAAGCGCGTGACGACGCGGTTGTCGTTGAAGGTTCTCGTTTCAGGTTCTGCACCCGGGCGGCCAATCAGCATAACCGAATTTCTCATTGTACTCATAATGTGTGTGTATTTAAATAATGAATGAATTAGTTAGTTTGTCGTGTCGCCCCTCTTGGCAGTGGTTTGCCCTACCAATCGGTTTGACGATGCAAAGTAACAACACTTGTCAAGACTAAGCCGTTGATTAAACGTTTGTAGTCGACTGTAGTCGTTTGCTGTCGGATATATTGCTTATTATCAAATAATTAAGATTTTGCCTATTTTCGTCAACTTTTTATTATTTTTGCGTCAAAATTGAAAAACAACGGCAAATGGCAAAGGATTTGAAACCTCATATTGGAATTTTCGGACGTAGAAATTGCGGAAAAAGCAGCCTCATCAACCTGCTGACGGGACAAAATATCGCCATCGTGAGCGACACGGCGGGCACCACCACTGACCCGGTCAAGAAAAGCATGGAGATTTTCGGTATTGGGCCTTGTGTGCTCATCGACACGGCCGGCATCGACGATGTGGGCGAGTTGGGACAGCAGCGTGTGGAGAAGACCATGAAGGTGTTGAATGAGATTGACTGCGCCATCTTGGTCATCACGGGAAACAACTTCGACGAGACAGAAAAACGCCTCATCGCCCGCATGAAGGAGCTAGCGGTGCCGTTTTTCATCGTCCACAACAAGGCCGACCAGGAGCCGCTTCTTGCCGTTGTGAAAGCGATGATTGAGCAGAATTACGATGCAAAGGTGTTGGATTTCAGCATCACGAGGAATGACAACATCGTGCCCTTGGTCGAACAGCTCAAAAAGACCATCCCCGAGAGCGCCTATCAGAAAGTGTCGCTCTTGGGTGGCATCATCAACCCCAACGAGGTGGTGGTGCTGGTCTGCCCCGTCGACTCTGAGGCTCCCGAAGGTCGTCTCATCCAGCCTCAAGTGATGGCTATCCGCGACGTGCTCGACAACGAATGCATCTGCGTGGTGCTGAAGGAGACCCACCTGCAGCAGTACCTTGACACCATGCCCAAGCCCGCCTTGATTGTCACCGACAGTCAAGTGTTCGGCTTTGTGAGCCAAATCGTCCCTGCCGACATCCCTTTGACCAGCTTCAGCATCGTCATGGCGCGCCTGCGCGGTGACTTCGACAACTACGTGAAAGGCACGCCTTATCTCTCACAGCTGAAAGACGGCGACACGGTGCTCTTGTTGGAATCGTGCACCCACCACAGCACTTGCGAGGACATCGGTCGCGTGAAGCTGCCTCGCATGATCCTGAAGTTTACCGGAAAAGACATCAAATTCGAGTATGTGGCGGGACTGTCGCCCATCGAGCATCCCGAGAGATACGCCATGGCCATCCAATGTGGTGGCTGTATGAGCACGCGCAAACAACTGTTCAACCGCACCAATCTCTTCGTCAACCAAGGCATCCCTATCAGCAACTACGGCATGGCGTTGGCTTACATGAACGGGATTTTTGAGCGGGTGATGACACCCTTCCATTAATTCTTGTCTTTTAGGAATTTCAGCAGTTCCCAGCACCCCTCCAAAACATCCCCCCAGGTGGCCTCAAAATCACCTGTGTACCAAGGATCGGCGACGTCACCAGGACGATGGGTGTAGTCCATCAGCAGGCTGATTTTGTGGTCGGTGTCCTCGCCGAACATCCGCCTCAGGTTGCGGAGGTTGTTGCGGTCCATGGCGATGATGTAGTCGTAATAGGCATAGTCCTGCCGCGTCATCTGGCGGGCGGTCTTGCCCTCGCAGCCGATGCCATGTTCGGCCAGCTTGCGCCGCGCCGGAGGATAAACAGGATTGCCGATTTCCTCGGTCGAGGTGGCGGCAGAGGCAATTTCATATTGTTCACCCAAGCCCGCTTCTTCAACGAGGCGTTTCATCACAAACTCGGCCATGGGGCTGCGGCAGATGTTGCCGTGACAGATGAAGAGGATTTTTATCATGTTGAAGTGTTGATTGTTTAATTGTTTAATTGTTGGACGCAGGCTCTTCGACAGGCTCAGGGACCGCTGTGGGTATTATTTCCCTAAAAAATCATTGATGACCATCGAGGCGCAGAAGAGGCCGAAGGTGGCGGGCATGTAGGAGATGGTGCCCACGTTGGAGACTTTGTTTTGCTCGTTCACGTCGTCGGTGGTGACGGCGGAGGCGTCGACAGGCTCGGGAGAATACACCGCCGTGATGCCATTGAAGACACCCAGGCGGTGCAGTCGCTTTCGGATATAGAACGCCAGCCGGCAGTGGTTCGACTTGGAGATGTCGCAGATCTCGACCCGCTCGGGGTGGAACTTACCGCCGGCGCCCATGCTGCTCACGATGTGCTGGTTGTTTTGCTTGGCGTAATATAGCAGAAACACCTTTGGTGCCACCGTGTCGATGGCATCCACCACATAGTCAAAGGGCTGCGCCATGAGGTCGATGATGGCCTGGTCCTTCAGGTACTGGTGAAGGACGGTCAGCTCAATGTCGGGGTTGATGTCGCGAAGACGCTCGGCCATCACTTCGGCCTTAGGTCTGCCAACGGTGCTTTCCAAGGCCAGCAACTGTCGGTTGCGGTTGGTGACGTTCACCACGTCGCCGTCGACGATGGTCATGCGGCCGATACCTGCGCGGGCCAGTTGCTCGGCGGCATAGGCCCCCACGCCACCTAGGCCTACCACAAGCACATGCTTAGAGCGCAGGATTTCGATGCCTTCATCGCCAATCAACAGGCGGGTTCTGTCTTGCCAATGTTCCATAGTGTGATTCTTGTCGTTGCTTTGCGTCATTGCGAGGAGGAACGACGAAGCAATCCAGTTGTTTCCCTAGATTGCTTCGCTTCGCTCGCATTGACGCGAAGCGTGTCATGTATTGTGTCCAAACAATCGTGCAAAATTAGCAAATATTCGTTTTTTTAAAACAGCAACATCAATACCTAGTAGTTTTACTGCTTCGTTGTAAATCGTTTCTATGCCGATTTCCGCCATATCCGTTTCAAGGAAGAGATAATCCAAATCGATGAATTTGAAGGGTTTATGGATTTTTCTCTCGGGATGCAAGAGGCTTTCGCCCACAGAAAGATAAATACCTTGGCCGATGAGTTGTTTTATGTCCTGCTCTGTCCCGCTGAAGCCGTGTAGAATCCAAGGCTGTTTTGCCTTGTGTTTTTTTCGCAAGGCTATGATTTCGTTATGGCTCCTCACGTCATGCAGGATCATCGGCTTTTGCAAGGTCTCCGAAAGCTTGATTTGTCGCTCAAAAAGTTCCATCTGTTGCTCAAAACTGGCCTTGTGCAATTTGTCCAGACCAGCCTCACCAAGGACAAGGACATTGGATGTTTTCAGTCGTTCTTCCAAATGTTGAAGTGCCGTTTCCATTTGGAAATCAGGCTTAATCACTTCCCAAGGATGGATGCCGTAGCTGTAATAGCCTTGCTCGGGACAGGGTTGGTCCAAGTCCAGATTGACAATTTGGATGAGATTGTCGCTGCTTTCTGCTTTATGGGTGTGGATATCAATGAAATTTGGTTCCATAGTTAGTTGAAGTTAAATTTCAAAACCTATATCCAACACCTGCCATAATCATGTAGCCAAATTCGTTGACTAGCCAAGGAAACTTTTGATAAGGATCTGGTATTAGTTTTTCATCATTTCCAATAATTTCCGTCGCATTGAATCCCGTTTTCTCAAAAAGATAGAACGATTTCCAAATATCGACCTTGAAACCTACTCCTATCGTGTTTTGTAACCACAGAAAAGGCCCCAAAGATTCAGTATATTCTTCAATAGAATAACTCTCGTCATTGAGGTTATAGGTAGGCCCATAACCATGATTTCTTGTGCTTGAATATGCGGCTTGAAGTTCGTAAAACACAAATGGTTTCAAATGCTCAAGTCTGGGGAGAAAATACCAGTTGTAGCCCAATTGCAATCCAAAATGTTGCCCAAAATTGGAGGCATACATTCGCCTATAGTATATACTCTCTTGGTCGTCTGGCATAGCCAGCCTATTGATATGGAACCGCAAACCGACTTCGATCTCATGGGTCTGATGAAACGTTCTCGAATAACCAATGATCAAGCTTTCCCTAAGTGTTGAGGTGTTGAAACTTATCAATGCCGCGTTTTGGGCGAACGAGCAACAAGTCACCAACAAGCAGACGAACAATGCAATGCCTTTTTTTGACATGATTAAAAGATTCAAGTACTTTTCTTGAATTGTAAACGGCAAGCGGAAAGATTTATTACTTTTGTGCCATGGAAACGAACCTGCTGCAAACGAGTATCGCCTATCTGAAGGGCGTCGGGCCGAAAAAAGCCGAAATTCTGAAGAAGGAGTTGGGCGTGTTCACCTATCAGGACATGCTCAACCAGTTTCCGTTCCGTTATATCGACCGCAGCCAGATCCAAAAGGTGGCCAACATCAACGACGACACGGTGTATTATCAGCTCGTCGGCACCATCTCCCACATCAAGATGATCGGCGCGCCGAGGGCCACACGTGCCACGGGGCTCTTCAGCGATGAGACCGGCAGCATCGAGGTAGTGTGGTTCCGCGGACTGAAATGGATTAAAGACCGCTTCAAGCCCGGCGTGAAATACGTGCTTTTCGGCAAGGCGAGCGAGTTTAACCACAACTTCAACTTCGTCCACCCCGAAATCGAGGAATACGACCCCAAGGACCCACTCATAGGCGAGGGGCTGCAAGGCGTCTACAACACCACCGAGAAGATGAAAGACCACGGCCTTGGCACGCGCGCCATCGCCAAGATGCAGAGACAGATTTTGCAACAGGTCTACGAATACATCCCTGAGACGCTGCCCAAGGCCCTCATCGAGGAAAACCAGCTGATACCGCGCCGCTACGCCTATTACGAGATCCACCTGCCCTCCAACAACATCGAGATCCAGCAGGCCACGCGCCGACTGAAATACGAGGAGCATTTCTTCTTCCAGCTGAAGATGCTGCGCAACAAGATGCACCGCGAGCAGACGGTCAAAGGTCATGTTTTCGATGTGGTGGGGGATTATTTCAACAGCTTCTACCGCGACCACCTGCCATTCCCGCTGACCAACGCCCAGAAGCGTGTCATCAAAGAAATCAGGAAGGACCTGGGCTCGGGACATCAGATGAACCGCCTGCTGCAAGGCGACGTGGGTAGCGGCAAGACCATCGTCGCCCTTATGGTGATGCTCTTGGCTTTGGATAACGGCTTCCAAGCCTGCCTGATGGCCCCAACGGAAATCCTGGCCACACAGCATTTTGCCACGCTTCAGGAGCAGTTGAAGGACATGAATGTCAACTTCGCCCTGCTGACGGGTTCCACCAAGATAGGGGAGAGAAGGAAGATTTATGCGGGTCTGGCCGACGGCACCATGCAAATCGTGGTCGGCACCCACGCGCTGATCGAAAGCAAGGTGGTGTTCAAGAACCTGGGCTTGGCTATCATCGACGAGCAACACCGTTTCGGTGTGGAGCAAAGGGCGAAATTCTACGAGAAAACCGAGATTCCGCCGCATACCTTGGTGATGACGGCTACGCCCATCCCGCGCACCCTGGCCATGACACAATATGGCGACCTCGATGTCTCCAAAATCGACGAGCTGCCACCTGGCCGTAAGCCCGTGCAGACCTACCATGTATACAACGACGACCGCTACCGCATCATGATGTTCATGAAGCAGCAGATTGCCCTCGGGCGCCAGATTTATGTGGTGTATCCCTGCATTAAAGAGTCGGAAAACACCGATATGATTGCCTTGCAGGAAGGCTATGAGGCCTTGCTACACGACTTCCCCGAACCCCAGTATAAGCTCTGCGTCTGCCACGGTCGGTTGAGTGCCGAGGACAAGGACTTCGAGATGCAGCGCTTCATCAACAGGAACGCGCAAATCATGGTGGCCACAACCGTCATCGAGGTGGGTGTCAACATCCCCAACGCCTCGGTGATGATCATTGAAAACGCCAATAGATTCGGGCTGTCGCAGTTGCATCAATTAAGAGGTCGTGTGGGCCGTGGTGCCGACCAGTCGTATTGTATCCTTGTCACCGACCACAAACTCACCCCCGATGGCAAGACCCGCATGAAGACCATGTGCAGCACCAACGACGGCTTCGAAATCGCCGAGGTCGACCTTGAACTAAGGGGTCCTGGCGAGACGGGCGGCACGAGGCAATCTGGACAAATCGAGATGCTCATCGGCGACCTGCAAAAAGACGGTGCTTTGATTCCTCAAGTCCGTGAGGCTGCCATCAAGCTCTTGGCCGACGACCCGAAGCTCATCAAGCCCGAAAACAGGATGCTACGGGAGCATTACAAGGAGCTGTTTGCTCAGACTTTTGATTGGAGTCAAATAGGATAGTTATTATTCTTCCACCTTCTTCTCTTTCCTAAACGAATAAAACTTGTTCGTCAAATAGCTGAACGTCACGCAGATGACGGAGATGATGATGTAGGAGACGGTGGGCCACCAATGGAACACCTCGACGAAGAGTTTCAGGCCGAAATAGTTGATGAGGATGTTGCCGACGGTCACAAGGAAATACCTGACAATCTGTGTCCTGCCTTTCAAAGTCGAGCCTGAGAAACTGATGTGGCGCGCCATCCAGAAACCCGTGAGGAAGGTGATGGGGAACTTGAACACGAAGGCGGCGATGTGGGGCGTGAAAGCGATGAAACCAAGGTCGACGACCTGCTTGTGGAAGACAAAATGGTAGAACACATAGTACAGCACCCACTCCAAAACCAGGTTCAAGCCGCCGCAAGCCGCATAACGGAACAACTCAAGGCTCATCACCTTGCGGAAAGGCGGATAGAAGAAGTCGATGACCTTGGTCAAGGTGCGTTCGATCCAAAGTTCTATGTTTTTCAGGGCTGACATTGAGGCTGCAAAAATAGGAAAATCAATGATTCAACGAAGTTAATTAGAGCCAAATCACCTCAAAATCTTTGAGGAGTTCGGACGTGCGTTCCACTTCGTCTGTGAATCCCAGCACATAACCGCCGCCGCCGGAGCCTGAGATTTTAACGCCGAAGTTGAAGTCGAAATTGGTGGTGAACAAGTCCATCGTGTTGTCTGTAATCATCGGACGAAGGAACTCCAGCTGGCCTTTTGTGAGTTGTTTCAACGATTTGAAAAATAGTTCTTTATCGTTTTCAACCATCGAGGCGATGCATTCCGTCACACAAGGCACATACTCGCTTTGGAAGCGACTCAAGAATGCGGCATCCTCACGCTGTTGCTTGAAGTGGTCGACCAGAGGCTTGGTGTTGCTCTTTATCTTGGTGTCAATCAAGCAAATATGGATATCTTTTTTCAAGAAATCATCTGAAAGCAACTCGACTCCTTTTGGCGTGATTTTGAATGGCTTGCCCAGGTAGCATTGAAGGGGGTCGATGCCCGAGCTGCTGCCGTGGAAGTGGCTTTCCATCTGTCCGAAGAGGGTTTTCAGCTGAAGATAGTCTTCGGTTTTTTGCAGGGCATAACGGTCGTAGACGGCGGCCACCAAAGTCCCCGAGCTGCCCAAGCCATAGCCCGAAGGCACGTTGGAGGCTAGGAAGAGGCCGTCATCCAAGTCTTTCTTTAACGCCTGAAAATCAAAGAGACTTAACAGTGTTTTGTTTTCGGAGAGATACTGGCAAAAACGCTTTAGGCTTTGGTTGGAAGGTTGCGAGGCGGCTCGGTTAAAACTGAGCGGCAGCTGCCATTGTGCCGAAAACCGCTTCAGCGGTATCATCAGCGCGGTGGCGTCGAAGATCATCGAATACTCGCCGAAAAGGATGACTTTGCTATAGTAACGGTCTCTCATCATAGCAGTTTTTTCGGTCCGTCGCCCACGCGGTCAGCAATCCAACGGCCTTCAGCACAATAATTTACCAATTCGTTTTTGATTAACTCCTCCACTTTTTCAGCCTCACTTTCGGGGTAGAGCAGATGCACATTCGGTCCAGCATCCAAGGTGAAGCAAAGCGGAATATGGGTTTCTCCTCTGAACTCACGAATCTTGTTGATGAGGTTCAAAGTGTTGGGTTTCATTAAGATATAGGACGGGTCGGAGCACATCATCAAGGCATGAAGTTGCAGTGCTTCCGACTCGGTGATTTTAATGAAGGTGTTCAAGTCGCCTGATTGCAAGGCAGTCAGCAGGTCTTTGATGTTTTCGTTTGCTTTGGCATAACGTGCCGGGGCGTATGGATTGCCTTCCATCAAGGCGTGCCCCGCACGGCTGGAAACGGATTTGGTCTCGCCGCTGACAATCAAAATGGCATCGCGGTAAGTCTTGAAAACGGGATGGATGTCGTTTTCGAGTGAGACGGCATATTCGTCGGAACTGCCTTCAAAATAAGGTGTCGCGCCCCAAAGTGCCATCTTTGGGAACACTGAGCGTGCCGCGCTACCCGAAGCCAAACGGGAGAAATAGGATGCTTTGGTTAAGGTCCCTGAGCCTGTCGAAGGGCCACCCAAAAGACTCTCTATCTCCATCAAGCACATCACAAACGCACTCATCGACGATGCCGAGGAAGCAATGCCCGAAGAATGCGGGAAGGTGTTACGGCTTTCCACCGTCAAACTTAGTAGGTCGATGAACGGGAAAAATACTTGATGGTCAAGCAGAAACTTTTCGATTTTGGCACCAAAGGCAGGGTTTTCCATGACATCAAAGAAGAACCTGAACCCGAAATGGTCGGCTTTTTCATAAGTCACAAAGGTCTCGGAGCAACATTCCGACAAGGTGAAGCTAATAGAAGGATTCTGAGGGATTTGTTTGCCTTTCTTGCCCCAATATTTCACCAAGGCAATGTTTGACGGACTTGCCCAGCCCACCTTGCCTTTGAAGTCATTCGGCACTTCGCCTTTAAAGGCTTCGCTCAACCATTTGTTTTCCATTTTCTTTGTGTTTCAAGCGGCTAAAATACGAAATCTCTACAAAACCATCTCTTTGTACCCGAAAACCACCTCCAAGCCTTTGCTTTTGAAGTAGTCTCGTACTTGGTTTTCATCCCATTCTGTTGCTGCAAGGATGAAGTCGCCGCCCCAAGCGCCCAAGGATTTCAAAACGCCTTCAAAGTTGGGGAAACGCTTTTGCACAGGCTCTTGCCCGATGCAGCGGGCGATGATGCGCTCGAGGCATTGCATGAGCATTCCAAACTCATCCAAACTCTCGCATTTCGGAACGGCACGACTAATTTCTGAAACAGCTTCTATATCTTGTTGTAAATCAATAGGATTCGCTTGTTCTAAAAATGCCTTGATTTCCTTGGACGAGCTTTGCTTTTGGCCTTGATAGATGAAGAAGAGATGGTCCGCAAAGGATGGATTGAAATTTGTTGTTTCGGTTTGCGACTTACCATCGATCAATTGATAATAGATGGGTTGCTCCGCTGTGGCGCAAGCGATGTCATACCCCGAGCCGCCGAAAGTGAGTTTCAACAGTTCATAGGGATTCACATTGGCCCATTGCGCGAGGTTGGCAATTAAGGTGGAACTGCTGCCTAGTCCCCAGTTGGGATCGAAGTCAAGGCGAGTCTCAAAACGTAGGCCGTCTCTAAAAGCATCAGGATTCAACTGACGCATGGCCTTCAGGATTTGTGCCAGTTTTTCGGCCTTGGCCGGGTCGTTGCAACTAATGATTTCAAGGGTTTTAGGATCCAAGGTGATCGAAAACCATTGTCCATCAGGCTTGTGGGCATTCCATTGTAGAGACGGTGTGCACACCGTCTCTACCGTCATGGATTGTCCTAATTTCAACGGCAACGCCAAGGCCAGAGCGCCTTTCAAGACGAGGTATTCGCCAGTCAGTAGGAATTTGCCGTGGGAATAATAGCGGCTCATTTTTTCAAGGAATCTAAGAATTGTTCCACCGCAGCAAACGACACGGTCTTGTCCTTGAAGTACTCACGCGCTTGTTTTTTCTCCTCTTCGGTCGCTTTCAGTTGGTTAAGGATATTGTTCAGATGCATCTTCATGTGGCCCGCCTGTATGCCTTTAGTGGTCAGCGAACGTACGGCGGAGAAGTTGTTGGCCAAGCCCATGGTGGCGGCAATCATCATCAGCTCCTTGGCGGTGGGATTGCCCAAGAGCTCAAGGGTCTTCTTGGCCAGCGGATGCAAACTCGTCAGGCCGCCCACGGTGCCCAAGGCCATCGGCACCTCCAACTCGAAGTGGAAGATACCGTTGTCAAGGGTGACGCTCGAAAGGCTCTCGTAACGTCCGTTGCGCGAGGCGAAGGTGTGTCCCGCCGCCTCCACGGCGCGGAAGTCGTTGCCCGTTGCGATGACCACGGCGTCGATGCCGTTGTAGATGCCTTTGTTGTGCGTTGTGGCGCGGTCGATGTCGATATGCGCGATGTCGACGGCCTTCTTGAATTTCTTGGCGTATTCAGCACCTGTCAGATGTTCGTCGATGCCGTCCAGCTGCTCCACGGGACATTCCACCCAGACCTTCACGCGGCAGTCGGGCGTGTTGTTCGACAGGATGGTCATGATGATCTCCACCTTGCGGAGCTCTTCGGGAAGGCTTTGCAGCTCGGCGAAGAAGTCCTGCAGGCTATGCCCGAACTGCTCCAAGACGGAGTTGATGAAGTTGGCACCCATGGCGTCGCCGGTGCCGAACTCGACACGAATCTGGTAATAGTCGGGAATTTGTGCGCTATAGTCGATAAGCTGCATCCCAAGGATGCCGCCGCCGCGCTTGCGCATCTTCTCGGTCATGGCGTCGGTGTCGGCCAGCAGTCGTTTCTCGATTTCGGGGAACAGCGCAAAGAGTTGTTCCTTGTCGCCGCTCCAGCCGAAATGCACCTGTCCGACCTTGCGCACGTCGACGACTTCGGCATGGAAGCCGCCGCGTTCGCCCCAGAACTTGGCCGCTGCTGAGGCCGCAGCCACCACGGAGCTCTCCTCGATGACCATGGGCACGATGTAGTCCTTGCCGTTGATGGTCACGTTGGGCGAGATGCCGTAAGGGATATAGAAATTGGTGATGGTGTTCTCGCTGAACTCGTCAAATAGTTGTTGCTGCTTCGAGTCGGGGTGCCAATAGCTTTTCAGCAGGTTGACGACTTCGCCCGGGTTCTCGAAGTAGTTGGCAATCAGCTTCAGCTTCTCTTCCTTGAGAAGCTTCGAAAAGCCTTTCTTTATGCGTTCGCGAGTGGCCATAGCCTAGTTTACCATTCTTCCTCTTCAAAGACTTTCTCGGGAATGAGGCTCTTTTCAAACTGTTGTCCCCATTCCTCTGCAAAGGCGGCGATTTGGTCCAAGTAACTATCCCAGACGGGATTATACAACGGATCTTCCTTGTTCATCCATTCTTCGCAAGGGTGGGTGCTTTGGGTCTTTTGCATGAAGTCTGTGAGTGTGTAGCGCACACGTCCTTCACGGATTTCTATAGTGAAATAATAGGTAATCCAAGGCCATTTCGATTTCACTTCTTCACCATTGTCGAGTTGGAATTGGTGCTTGCCTTTCAGCGTACGGTGGTTGTTCTGCTGAAGGATGGTCGAAGGGTTCTTGTAATAGGTGTTCATGAACTGGCTATAGATGCGGTTGTACACCTCTTCTTCGGAACCGACGGTTTGGATGACTTTGCGGAAGGTGATCTGTTCCGTTTTGGGGTCGATGGGCAGTTTGGATTGGTCTTCGGTTTGGGCAAAGGTGACCGTCGCAAACAAGATGGCGACAAGTAACAAGGTAATTTTCTTCATTGCGATGAATTTTTTGACAAAATTAGTAATAATTCAGTTGCTTTGGCGCAACGAGGGATGAAAAAATCAAAAATCAGGCCAAAATCAGATGGGTCTGAGGGAAGAACTGTCGTCGCAGTCGACTTGCAGTTGCGGCTGTCCTTTATAATATATGGTTGAAGCGTCTCTCACCGAGCCTTCCAATAGACCGTCGACCCATACCGTGGCCTCGGAACCGTCGGTAATCTCGACGTGCATCTCATGGACTAATGTCTCCACAATGTTCAAGCGGCTGCCATTATGTACTTTGATGTTAGCTAAGGCGGTCTCGCCACCTTTGTTCACGAAGCGTGAGGCATCGTCCAGTGTTATCTCCAGTTGGTCAATAACCTCAATCTGTCCGTTGAATTGTGAGGCGTCTTCCAGAACGGCATTACACGTGATTCCAACGAAATGGAAACCAGTCAATAGAGATGCATCCTCCATTTTGATGATGCAGTTTTGTCCTGAGAATACTAGACCATTGCATTGAGAGGCATCGTTTAATGCTACTTCGAGGTCGTCGCCTGTAAAGTCGCCCTCGCATTTTACTTTTACGGCGTCTTTGGCGTTTATTTTTTTAATTTGAGGTGTGTGGACGGTGGCGCGATAAACGGAGTTGACAACAGGATAGATTCGACTCGTGAATCCGATTTCGAGTTTTGTGCCTTCCATTTTGGCTTTCAGATTGTTTTCCAAATAGGCGGAATACTCCAGTACAACGAATGTGCTACTGTCTGCAACTATGTTTACCTGCCAAGCATCGATGGCTTCTATTTCATGGATGTCGACGTTTTCAAGGACGGTTTTCTGCACAAGCGTCATGTCGACGTCTTTTTTACACGAGGTAGCGAAACAAAGCGTTACGCAAAGAATCAATGCGGTTTTAATTGCTATCATGTCTTTTTATTTTGGGAATTAACGGAAAAATGGTCGGGTTTATTATTGATGATGATAAGGTTCGCCTTTCAGGATGGTGAAGGCACGATAGAGCTGCTCAACGAAGATGAGACGCACCATCTGGTGGCTGAAGGTCATAGGCGAGAGAGAGATTTTGGCATTGGCGCGGTCGTACACCTCTTGTGCGAAGCCATATGGTCCGCCTACGATGAAGACCAGCCTTTTGGCACCTGATGCCATCTGTTTTTCGAGGCTTTCGGCGAACTGTACGGAGGTGTATTGCTTGCCGTTTTCATCTAGAAGGATGACTTGGTCGCCGGGTTGCAGCTGTTGCAGCAGCAAGAAGCTCTCGGCTTTCTTTTGCTGGTCTTCGCTGAGGGTCTTGCGGTTGCGTGGGTCTGGAATTTCTTTCATCTCGAACGAGACATAATGCCCGATGCGGCCCACGTATTTCTTGATGCCAGTGATGAGATACTCTTCATCCGTCTTCCCTATGACCAAAAGCAGGATCTTCATGCCAAGATTTCCTTTGCTTTTTCACGGTCTTGTTCCAGATGGGCTTTCAGCTCGGCCAGGCTGTCGAACTTCTCCTCGTCGCGGATACGGTCGATGAAGCGCACGTGGATGGTCTTGCCGTAGAGGTCATCGTCGAAATCGAAGAGGTTGACCTCCACGATGGGGCTGTTCTCGTCACGGTCGCCGATGGTGGGACGGTGTCCGATGTTGGCCATGGCCTTGTAGGTCTGGCCTTCGTAGTCGACGAGGCAGGCATACACGCCACGGTTGCTGATGAGCATATATTCTCTCGGTAGCTCAAGGTTGGCGGTGGGGAAGCCCAGGGTCCGTCCGATTTTGTTGCCCACCACAACCTCGGCGGTGATGGTGTAGGTGTACCCCAACAGCTGGTTGGCGCCTTTCACGTTACCCGTGGCGAGGGCGTTACGGATCTTCGTGGAGCTGACGGCGATGTTGTCAACATCTTGTGCCGCAACGCGTTCTACTTTGAAGTTGTATTTCTTCATCATCTCGTTGAGCAAGTCGAAGTCGCCCATGCGGTTCTTGCCGAAATGATGGTCGTAGCCTACCACGATATAGGCCGGCTTGATGTGGTCGATGATGTAGTCTTTGATGAACACCTCGGAGGGCGTGCGCGAGAACTCTTTGGTGAAGTTGATGATGACTACGTTGTCGATGCCATACTCCTCGAATTTCTGGAGCTTCTCTTCGGGTGTGCAGAGGAAACGCAGGTTGGAGCAGTCGATGTTAAGCACCTGACGCGGGTGGGGTTCAAAGGTGACCACAACAGTCTCTCCGCCGATGTCATGCGCCAAGGCCTTCATCTTGTTGAAGATGGCCTGGTGACCGAGGTGTACGCCATCGAAGGTGCCGATGGTGACCACGGCGTGGGGAATGTTGCGGGCTTCTATTATGTTTCTGAATACTTTCATAAAATGATTCTAAACGAAGGATTACCATCCTTTCCGTCATGGCGGAGGAACATCCGCCATCTCCTAAGCGTGAAGGGATTCCTTTTTGCTTGGGAGATTGCGGGTCAGGCCCGCAATGACGGTTAATAGTGCTGTATGATGTTTTTAATAAGGTACTGCGCGATTTGAACCGCATTAGTTGCGGCGCCTTTGCGGATGTTGTCGCTGACGATCCAGAGGTTCATGCCGTTGGCGATGCTGAAATCGCGGCGGATGCGGCCCACGAAGACCTCGTCTTTGTCGTAGGCGGTGATGGCCATGGGGTAGAGGTTGTGGGCGGGGTCGTCTTGCACGACGATGCCGGGCGTGGCCTCCAACATCTTGCGGACGTCTTCGATTTCAAAGGGTTTCTCCGTCTCCACGTTGACGGCTTCGCTGTGGCCACCCGTGGCAGGCACGCGGCACACCGTGGCGGTGATGGCGATATGGTCGTCACGCAAGATCTTACGGGTTTCGTTCACCAGCTTCTCTTCCTCGGTGGTGTAGCCGTTGTCGCAGAAGTCACCGCCATGGGGGAGGACGTTGCGGTAGATTTGGTGCGGATATGCAGGTTTTGTCGTTGTAGAGACGCGATTAATCGCGTCTCTACTAGCGTCTTCTTCATTATTCAATTGGTTGATTCCCTTCAGCCCGCTGCCGCTCACGCTTTGGTAGGTGCTGATCACCAGTCGTTTGATGCCGTAAGCTTTGTGTATCGGCGCCAAAGCCATCACCATCTGGATGGTGGAACAGTTGGGGTTGGCGATGATGTGGGTGTCGGCCGTGATGGTGTCGGCGTTGATTTCGGGGACGACCAAAGGCACGTCCTTCTCCATGCGCCAGGCCGAGCTGTTGTCGACGACGAAGGTGCCTTGTTCGGCAAAGCGTGGCGCATATTGCCTCGACGCCGTTGCCCCTGCCGAGAAGATGGCGATGTCGGGCCGTGCGGCGATGGCCTCATTGACGCTGACGACCTTGTAGGTCTTGCCCTGGAAAACGATTTCCTTACCCACAGAACGCTCCGAGGCGGCCACAATCAGTTCATTGATGTGAACCTTTTGTTCGTCAAGCACTTGAAGCATCTTCGAGCCAACCAGTCCGGTGGCTCCCACCACTGCGATTTTCATTTTTTCTTGCTTTTGTTTCTGGGTGCAAAAATAGGAAAAATGTGGGTTTTCGGTGGGCCAATCTCCATTTTTTATACCTTTGCAGAGGTAATCCAAATGGTTATGTCCCAAGAAATAGAAAGAAAGTTCTTAGTCCGTGGCGACTTCAAGGCGGAGGCATTCCAAGCCACGCATATCATTCAAGGCTATCTCAGCCACAAGCCTTCTGTGCGGGTGCGCATCAGAGGGGATAAAGGTTACCTCACCATCAAAGGTCCGGTGAGCGATTCGGGGCTGTCACGCTTTGAGTGGGAGAAGGAAATCACTGTGGACGAGGCTCTTGCGCTGCTTGAGTTGGCTGAGCCTGGACGCATCGACAAGACCCGTTACCTCGTCAAAAACACCGACGGCAAGCATACCTGGGAGGTGGACGAGTTTCAGGGTGACAACGAAGGCCTCGTCATGGCTGAAATCGAATTGGGCGATGAAACCGATACTTTCGACCGCCCCGGCTGGTTGGGCGAAGAGGTCACTGGCGACGCTCGTTACTACAATTCCAGACTGAAGGACCATCCTTTCAACACTTGGAAATGAAGTTTTTTACTGTTGGGGACAAAAAAACACTATCTTTGTCCTTTCCTAATTCAACGACGCTATGAAAAAGACACTGCTGTTTCTGCTGTTGCTTCCCTTGTCGCTGTGGGCGCAGGTCACCGACGACTTCTCCGACGGCGACTTCACCCACAACCCCACTTGGTCGGGGACGACAGCCCAATATATCGTCAATAGCAACGGACAGCTCCAACTCAACGCCGAGGGAGAAGGCACGGCCTATCTCTCCTTGCCCTTTTCCGAGTACGAAACGATGGAATGGCGGTTCTGGATTCGTGAGGCCTTTGCCCCTTCGGGAAACAACTATTCCGATGTCTGGCTCAGCGCCGACAACGCAGACTTGACGCAAGCGACGCAGGGTTATTTCCTTCGCTTTGGCGAAGGCGGCAGTCACGATGCCATTGAGCTTTTTCGCAAGGACGCTGAAGGCCAACAGAGCATCTGCCGTTGCACCGACGACGCCATCGCCGCCTTGTTTGCGGTGTATGTCAAGGTGAACTGCGACCGCGAAGGTAACTGGATGATACTGGTGTGCTACGACAACTCTGGAATCTATCTTATCGAGGCACAGGGTGTCGACGAAACCTATGGACGTGGCGGCTATTTTGGTTTTTGGTCTAAGTTTACCTCCAGCAATTCTAAAAAGTTCTATTTCGACGACATTTACGTTGGTCCGCGCATCGCCGATCACGAGCCGCCCGTGTTGCTGTCGTGTGGGGTGCTCGACTTGACGCATCTCCAGCTTTCGTTCAATGAAGCCCTCGACGAAACCACTGCGCTGAATCCCGCCAATTATTCCATCGACCATGGCCTGGGACAACCGGCTTCTGTTGCCTTCGGAGCAAACCCTGCTACAGTGGTGTTGACCTTGGACCGTGAAATCGGCAATGGCATCAACTATACGGTGAGCATCAGTGGTATCAAAGACATGTGGAACAACATGATGGAGCCGACATCCACCAGTTTCTCGATTTACGAAGCTTCGGAATACGACATCGTCATCAATGAAATCATGGCCGACCCGAATCCTGTTGTGGGCTTGCCCGAATGGGAGTATGTGGAGCTTTACAATACCACCGAGTTCGGCATCGACTTGAAGGATTGGAGAATAGAAATCGGCTCCAACGACAACACTTTTGGCAATTATGTCCTTGCCCCGCATGGCTATGTCATCCTTTGCCATAACGACGCCGTAGCTGAGTTGCGTGAGTATGGCGACTGCATCGGCTTCGGCAGCTTCTCGGTGGGCAACAGCTCCTCGGCCATGTTCCTCTACAGCAAGGAAGGCCTGTTGGTTTCGCGCGTCAACTTCAGCAACACCTGGTACCACGACCCCGACAAGGACAACGGCGGCTGGTCGGTGGAACAAATCGACCCGCAGAACCCCTGCGCCGGCGCCACCAACTGGACGGCTTCGATGGATGCCTCGGGTGGCACGCCGGGTCGACTCAACTCGGTGAATGGTACCAACGACGTGATGCCTAAGGTGGAACGTGTCAGCATGTTCTCCAACTTCATCGTGCAATTGTGGTTCGACCAGCAGATGGATGCCGCCACTTTGATTGACGTCCAGAACTATCGCGTGGAGGAACTGGACGAGCATCCCCAAACGGCTGAATACAACCCCAACGACGGCACCTTTGTCGAGCTGCTCTTCGACCACGGCTTCGATGAGGGCGTGGTGTACACATTAATAATTAATGGCGTCGCCAACTGCGTGGGTATGGCCATCGAACCCGACACCCGCGTGATGTTCGGTATCCCCAACGAGATTACCGAAGGCGACATCCTGATTAACGAAATCCTCTTCGACCCCATCACGCCTGGTGTAGATTATGTGGAGCTGTACAACAACACCGACAAGACCTTCGACCTCAGCTTGCTGGTGCTCGGTGCAGTCAAACAAACCTTCCCCAACCCTCCCGACACCACCCTGAAGGAAATCACTGCCGACAGTCGTTTATTCCTGCCTGGCACCTATGTCTTGCTATCCACCAACAGCGAGATTGTAGGCATGCAATACGACTGCCCGACCGACAACTACGTGCAGATGGCCTCGTTCCCGAGCTATCCTAACGCAGGCGGCACGGCCATCTTGATGTACAAGGACGGCACTATGGTCGATGCCATGTATTATTCCGAGAAAATGCATTATCCGCTGCTCAAGGTCACCAAGGGCGTGTCGCTGGAGCGTGTGGCTTTCGACCAGCCTTCGATGAGCACCGACAACTGGCATTCTGCCGCCGAGCTGGCGCATTTCGGCACGCCGGGACAACCCAATTCGATGATGCAGTCGGCAGAGCCTTCGGAGGATGAAATCTCCATTAGCCCCGACATCTTCTCGCCCGATGGTGACGGCTACGATGACGCTTGTTTCATCAACTACCACTTCGACGAGGCGGGCTATACCATGAACGTCTACATCTTCAACGTGGCGGGACAGCAGTTGCGCCATCTGGCCAAAGGCGAACTGGTGGGGCAGGAGGGTAGCGTCCTTTGGAACGGTCTCGATGACAACGGCAACCGCGTCCCCATCGGCGTCTATGTCGTCGTCACCGAAGTGTTTAATTTCGATGGAAAAGTAAAGAAGTTTAAGAATGCCGTGGTGGTAGGCACCCGCTAAATCACATATCCATATTGGACTGTGCCACAATCTCTTTCTTGTCGGGGTCGAAGGCGGTGAGGTTGCCTAAACCAGGCTGGTCGGCCACGTAGACACCGTTGTCCAAAACGATGAAGTCGTGGTTTTGGTTGTTCTCGATGACGTGGTTGATGAAACTATAGTCGACGGGGATGTGGCCGTGGATAATCTTCTTGCCGTGTGACTTGTCGTAGTTGACCTTAAAGCGTCGCGTCCACATCATGCTGCTCTCGTCCTCGAAGGGGTCGGCGATGTTGAAGTTCATGCCAGCGTGTACGAGAATGTACTCCTCCAACTCGATATATGGCAGACAGGCATTCATCCAGTCGATGTACATCTGCGGGATTTCTCGAGGGTGCTTCACCCCGAAGCTCTCCAAGGTAGCCTTGGCGCCCACAGCTTCCCATTCTTTCTGCTCGGGATGCTTGCCAAAGAGGCGTTTCTTCTGGTCGGCCTCAAAGGCCTTCACGCACATGTCCTCATGGTTGCCCTTAATGAAATGTACATCGTATTCCTCCTTTTGCAGCCACATCAGGTAGTCGATGACGCCCTTGCTGTTGGGGCCGCGGTCGATGTAGTCGCCCAAAAAGTAGAGTTGGTCATGCTTCGTGACCTTAAGCATGTTTTCGAGAAGCACCTTCACGGTTTTGGCGCAACCATGAATGTCGGGTATGATCCAGCGTCGTGACATCAGAATAAGTTGTTGAGGTTCAGTGATTCATATTGTTTTCTTAGCTTCGTCTTGAAGGTCCAACGCACGTCGGAGATCCAACGACGGCACAGTTCGCAGTAGTCCACGAAGAGCATGTAAGAGAAGAAGAGCAGCACCGTGCCGCCCAAGGCCCAGTGCCAAGGCAAGAAGCAGAACAGCAGTATAGTACCCACGATGAAGACGATGGGGAAGAGAACAAACTCAACGCCAAAACTCACCGTGTTGCCAAAGGCCTTGTCTTTTAATTTCCCTCTGATAATCAAAGTAGTAAGCCATACAGGAAGGTTGACCGCCGCCGAGGCGACGAAGTAAGGCAGACCGATGAGCAGGACGACTAGTCTCCAGATGAAGTTAATCAAAGGATACTTTCTTGCCGTCGACATCACAGAAATCTTTTGTCTTACACGTTCCTTAGCGAAAGCCGTGACGCGCTCAAAGAGGTTTTTAGCTTCTTCGGGTTGTTCTTCCCTGTATTTCAGTACCTTTTCGACGGTAGCGCGGTTGCGGAGCATCTTTTTGTAAAGGCTGCCGGCGCGTTTTTCGTTTTTCATCTTCACGATTTCCCAGATAGCGTCGTAGTCCTCGTCGTCGGGGATGAAGGTGAAGAGCTTCGATATCTCATTGTGGAGCTGTTCTTTCAGGATGTTGATGTTGACGGCTTCGTTCTCCTCCGTGGTGTTTTTGACGAACTCAGTCACGTTGATGGGCTCACCGAAGTTGATCATCGCTGTGCTACGGTAGCGGAAGTAGTCGCCATATTCGATGGCGGTGGGGATGATATATACAGGGCTCTTGTCGCCAAACTGCTTGTTGGCGTCCATGGCGATATGGAACAAGCCTTTGCCCATACGCATCAGCGAATGCTTGGTGCGGTGGGTGCCTTCGGGGAAGAGGTAGAGGTCGACTTGGTCGTGGACGACATCGACAGCTTTGTTGAGTGAATCGTCGTTGTTGCGGACAGCCGCCACGCCGTTGCGGATGCGGAAGATAGGCAGGATGCGCATAAAGTTCAACACCTTTGCCACGGTGGGGTTCTTGAAGATGTCGCCACGCGCGATGAAGACCTTGCGGATGTTGTCGGCCGACAACAGCACCAAGGCGTCCATCAGCGTGTTGCTGTGGTTGACGCCAAAAATCAGTCCCCCGTCCTTCGGAAGGCCTTCCTTGCCATGCACCTCAAACCTACGGTATGCCCTGCGTGTGTGCCAGTTGACGTACGGCTGTAATATGGAGTATAGATAATCCGGATCTTGTATTTTCTTAGCCATTTCAGTAGCTGAATAAAGGTACAAAAGTACAGTTTTATCCCAAACACACCCTCATTTTTCTTTCAAACCATAAAAATTACTACTTTTACCGCCTCAAAAAGGGACAAAATGAAGATAAAAACACTTTTCATCCTTGGATTGTTGTTCTTTTGTTGGGCCTTGACTTCGTGCCAAAACAAGCCTCAAGCTCCCGATGGCGACGCTGCCGTTGCTGACACCCTGACCATGTTGCAACATGTGCAGGAGAGAGGTGTGCTGAGGGCTGTAACCAATTGTGAAATAATCAATTATAACACAGAAAAGCCCACGCCTTCGGGTTTCGAATATGAGTTGCTGAGCGACTTCTGTAAAGACAACGGCTTGGAACTTGAGATGGTCGTCAACGAGAACCTCGACTATTGCTTTATGCTGCTCGATTCGTGTAAGGTTGACATGGTGGCGGTGGGTGTAGGCTCCAACAAGGACATGAAACGGCGTTATCTGCTGACCAACCCCATCCTCATGCAACGCAGCGTGCTCGTGCAACGTCTTCCGAAAGACTGGAACAAGATGTCGACGGCTAACGAAGTGGAAAACCAACTGCTGCGTTCGTCGGTCGACCTGGCAGGCAAGACTATACACCTGCCCCAAGGTAGCCATGTGGTGAAGCTGTTGGAACACCTCTCCGATCAGATTGGCGATACCATTTATATTGTGGAATGCGACAGCCTCAACAGCGTCGACTTGGTAAAGGCCGTCGCCTCGGGGCAAATCGACTACACCGTGGTGGAAGAATATGTGGCGCGTATGGCGTCCATTGGCATGAAAGGTCTCGACACCAAGCTCCATGTCAGCGTGGAGCAGCCTCTGGGCTGGGCCATCCCCAACCACGACGGGGACTCGTCGCTGCTTTTTGCCCTCAATAGTTGGATCGATGGCTTCGAGCAGCGCAACGTCAACCGCATCCTGGCCAAATATGTCAACAACGGCAATGTCTTCATGACACGGAGACCCACCAGCGGGACATTGTCGGAGTTTGACGACATCATCAAGAAGACCGCGAAAAACATTGGCTGGGACTGGCGTTTGCTGGCATCGCTTATCTATCAAGAATCGCGGTTCAGGCCAGATCTTGAGAGCGAGAAAGGTGCCTTCGGCCTCATGCAGCTCATGCCCGTGGTGATGGAGAAGTATGGCATCGACTATGACGCCACGCCCGAGGAACAGCTCAACGCTGGCGGACAACTCATCAGCTTTCTGGACGACTGCCTTGAAAACAAGGTGACGGACAGCACGGAAAGGGTGAAGTTTGTGTTGGCCGCCTACAACTCTGGCCTCGGCCATGTTTACGACGCCCAGCGTCTGGCAAAGAAATACGGCAAATATCCTGACGTGTGGGACAACAACGTGGACTATTTCATCCTCAACAAGTCGAAGAAGCAATACTACAACGACACCTGCTGCCATGCGGGCTATCTGCGCGGCACTGAGACCTACCGCTTCGTGGAAGAAGTTCTCGACAGGTTCTATCAATACCAAGCCACATATAACTAATTTCTTATGAAGAGATTATCAACTCTCCGTTGAAATAAAGTCAATATTCCGTTTTAGTCCCTCATATCCAGCGCGTTGCACGGCGGAGTGCTTAAATAGTGTGTCAAAATCAGCTTTCGTCAGGTTTTTCCAGTCGTCTTCGCGCATGGCGATGAGTCGTTCCGAAGGCTGAAATTCAGGCTCCATGTTGGGCAGCGCAAAGCGGTTGTAGGGACAGGCATCTTGACAGAGGTCACAGCCGTACATGCAACCTTGGAAGGTCTTTGGGTCAAGGCCTTCAAGGCTGCCTTTATATTCGATGGTGAGGTAAGAGATACATTTGCGGGCGTCGATGTGGAAAGGAGTCTCCAAGGCACCCGTGGGACAGGCGTCGATGCATTTCGTGCAGCGACCGCAGCGGTTGGTCAAGGGTTGTCCGGTGGCCTCTAATTCCAAAGGCAGAAACAGGTGTCCGATGAAGAAAAAAGAGCCTTTCTTGGGAAGGATCAAAGTGGTGTTCTTTCCGATGAAGCCCAAGCCGCAACGCACAGCCCAGGCGCGGTCGAGCACAGGGGCCGAGTCGACGAAAACGCGTGTGCATTCTAATTTACCGGTCTGTGCCTCGATGTGTTCCAAGAGTTGCCGCATCTTGCGTTTCAGCACCTCATGGTAGTCGGCGCCATAGGCGTATTTGGCGATTTTGTAATGTTTGCCGTCGCCGATTTGTTGTTGGGGATAATAGTTGTATAGAACGGTGACGATGCTCTTGGTGCCTTCTACGAGCAGACGCGGGTCGTAGCGTTTTTCCTTGTTGCGCGTTAGGTAGCCCATCTCGCCTTCGCGCCCGTCTTTGAGCCATTGCTCCACATGCGCCGACTCTTCTTCCAATGCCGTAGCTTGGGCAATGCCACAGGCATCGAAGCCCATTTTTACGGCTTCTTCAACAATCCATTCGGAAGTCATCAGAACGGCGAGAGCGAAATACCCACCGACAGCGGATGGAACGTGGGGCCTTCGTGGCCAGTGGAAAACACCTGGTTGAATTGATAGCAGGCATAGACGCTTACCCATTTCCAGCCGATGCGCACGGTGGCGGAATAGGCCATGCGTTCCACGTTGCTGATGTAGCATTGCTTCTCGTGGATGGTGGCACCGCTATCATCCGTAAGCGTGAGCGTGTTTTCGTCGTTGGTAAGGGTGGCCACGTCGTCGGGACCGACAAACTTAGTCTTCGAGGCGACCCTCACGCCCACTTTGAAACCCACACCCATTTTCACATCGTTCTTAACGCGGAAACGCAGCTCCAAGGGCACTTCGACATAGGTAAGGCTGACTTTATAGCGCTTGAAGCCTTCCACCTCACGGTACTGCTTAAATTCAAAGTTGCCGTTGGTATAGGGGTTTAGGATTCGGGAGTAGGAGAAATAGTTGTGCGACGCCGTGCCTGCACCGATGCTGACGGTGTGTTTCGAGCTTTCGCCCAAGGGGAAGTTGTAGGTGAGGAACCAACTGAAGCCCTGGTTGAACATACGAGCGTCCCAATTCTCGCTGGGGGAGAGCTGGAAGTCGTTGAACAAGTCGAAACCCAAGGTGATTTTGTTGTCGGTCTTATTGGCAATGAGTTGGGCAAACGAAGTCGCCGAGACAATCAATGCGATAAGGGTAAAAAGTGCTTTTTTCATTATTTGTTGATTTGTTCGTTTTTACTAAATACTCCTAACTTTACACTCCTAACTCTTGAACTATCGAAGTGCGTTCGTCAAGCAGCCGGTTGATGTCTTCGTCGGAGAGGTTGGGCTGGCGCAGCTGGTCGTCGATGGCGGCCAAATGGGCTTCCAAGTTCTCCGTCGTGCCTGGGATATCGGTGAGCTGTTTCTCTTTGTTGACAGGTGGCTCTTGCGGTGTGACAACCTGATTGGCAAAGGGCTGTGCGCCTGCAAAGTTCTGCAAGTTCCCCATGACCATGCCCACCATCTGCTTCGTGAAGGGGTCAAGCTTGTAGATCTCAACTTTCATGTCGTCCTTCAGTTCATCGAAGTCCTCGAGAAACATCTTCAGCTGTTCCTTCTGCTCCTCGTTGATGCCCGGGATGGCGTCAAGATCCTGATTCTCCATCAGTTTCTTGAACATGTTCATGAGGTTGTCGAGTCCGTTATTGAGGTTGTTGTCTTCCATATTTTGAAACTTATTGATGGATCACGACCCATCAAATTCCATTCCGACTGCAAAGAAACGAATTTTTTGCCGAATGATTGTGACAGATTGGCAATTTTTCACGAATATTGCAATCGCAATTCAAAACTGAACAACTGAACAACTACCAACTGAACAACTGATAACGATGGATTTTCAGACCCTCAAAATACAACTGGGCGAAAGCATGGCCTGGATCAACCTTGACCGCCCCGAGGTGCGTAACGCCTTGAACCCCGAATTGATACGTGAACTCACCGAGGCCTTTGACTGGCTCAACAGCCGTGACGACATCCGCGTCATCGTGCTGAAAGGCAACGGAAAGTGTTTTTGTGCCGGCGCCGATTTGGAATACATGAAAGACATGGCGGACTATAGCTATAACCAGAATGTCGCCGATGCCGAGAAGCTTTCCAAACTGTTCCAGACCATCTATTTCTGCAATAAGGCCGTTATCGTCGACGTGCATGGCGCCAGCATCGGTGGGGCCAATGGCATCATCGCTGCCGCCGACATCGTGATTGCCGAAAAAGACACAAAATTTGCCTTCACCGAGGTGCGTTTGGGCATCACGCCTGCCACGATTTCACCTTTTGTGGTGGCAAAAGTCGGCAACACCGTCGCCAAGGAGCTGATGCTCACGGGAAGACGCTTCACTGCCGAAGAAGCCAAGGCGTTCCGTCTGGTAAATGCCGTCGTCGATGAAGCCGAGATGATTGACACCGAGCGTCAGTACATCGACCATTTCATGCACGCCTCGCCCGATGCCATCGCCGAGTGCAAGAACCTGCTTCGTATGGTGACGGGCACCGACGACCGTTATAACCCTGTCTTCATGCAGACTTCGGTGGCCATCGCCAACCAACGCATCTCCAAGGCTGGTCAAGAAGGTATGGCGGCGTTTTTTGAGAAACGGAAACCGACGTGGGACTGCCATTGATTGCGCAAAAAACCAAAATAAAATACCACAAAAAACCAAAATAGTTTCTTTTTTTTGCCCAGTTCTATCCCATCGGGCGCATCGGTTTTAGAAGTTTAAACTAAGTGTTAGTCCCAAGCCGCAGTTGCCTTGTGATTGTGGAATTTCACAGTGCATTAGTGAAGGCGAGATGTTGAGTGAGCATGAAATGCCTTGGGCTTTGTTATAATTATCAGCGACTTGTTTTATGTTTTTTGGCCCGATAATGCCTAATGCTACTGCAGGAATTGCTGCAACGGCTCCTACTATAGCTATTGTTATAAACATTTTTCTTGTAGCTGGATCTTGGACATTAGAGGTGCTAGATATTGCAGCTTGGTTGCTTGACGCGCCAATTATTCCCGTAGAAAAAGCTATTGCAGCAGGAATTGCAATTACAATTCCGATGGTGTTTTGCCGTTTGCCTTTTAAATAGAGTTGATAGTTTTGTTCGTCAACAAGACCTCGAACTTCTTCGTCGGTTAATACACGGCCATTCAATTTAAGACGACGGTATCCATTAAATTCCATAAAACCTTTGCTGGTGTTATGAGTTTCGGTTGATTGGTTGATTGTGTCGTCCGAGAACTTCTCCACTTCACCGTTCTCATAGTTGATGCTCACAACCTCGGAACGTAGAACGGAATAAGTCGGCCCTTCCTGATGGTTCCACTTTTTGTATTTGATTTCGGTACTGGTGATTTCCAGCACTTTGCTCATCACCGTGGATTGGTCTTTCATTACGATGACATCTTGGGCCATAGACATTCCCGCCAGGCAAAGCAGGAACAGGGTTGCGGTTAATCTTCTTAATGTTTTCATATGCTTGTTTTAGTTTATTGGGGATTAGAAATGAATGCCCAACTGGATACTTAGTGCGGAGACTATGAGTTTTGGAGCGGTCGTCTCTGCAGCGGCTTCTCCAGTTCCATTGTCAAAAGTATAACTAGAACTATTGGTATATTCACGCAAAGCTGGAGCTACTTGGAATGGAGAATATCCTGTATAATATACCCCGACACTAAGATGATCGAACAAGAACAAGCCACCGCCGATTTCATACGCGAAATTCACCTTTGTTTTGTAACTCACTTCCACCCCATCTGCCGAATAATACTGTAAATGGTTAGTATAATCAACTTGTGTCAAAGTTCCACCTAATAGATTATTCATGTTTGACTTTGTTATTTGAGCTAGGTTCAATCCTAAATTGGCTTCCGCGAACAATCCGAATGATTTGGAGAAATAATGGGTATAGTCAACGCCGCCCATAAATGAATAATTCATGTAATGGGAGTATTTGGTAACTTGGTATTGGTATGCGTTTGCGCCACATTGCTCGTTCATGTAAGAGCTCATGTATTGCCATAATTCACGATAAGATCTTTTCTCAGCATCTGTAAACCCATTAAACATCACATTGAACTTTATCGGGATACCGACAATATTCTTGTCCTGTATGTATACGGGAATGTGCAACTTCATAGATGCGTTGAATCCTGTTTTGGCAGCACCACAGCCTGTCTCAAGTTCGTCGCCCATGAACGAAAATGCCGCACACATTTTGGTTTGGTCGGTTTTGCCAAATTTCCCCACAGGGATGGCCACGCCACCATTTAGCGAAAACTGAATCCGACCTCTGGAATAAGGCGATTTGGGTTTCTCAGGCTTAGGCTGAGGTTGTATTGGCGCAGCCTGAACTTCTGGATGGGTTACAACGGTCTGTTGAGGAGGTGCTTTAGGCACAACTTCTTCTGTAAACAGTTCCACATCTCCGTTTTGGAAATTGATCCGCGTCACCTCTGAACGGTTAATCGAATAGGTCGGTCCCTCTTGGTTCGACCATTTCTTGTATTTGATTTCGGTGCTTGAAATTTCAAGCACTTTACTCAATACCGTGGTGTTGTCCTTTTTTAAGATTACGTCTTGTGATACCGCTGTTCCAGCAAGACCAAGAAGGAAAACGACCAAAAGTGTGTATCTGTGCGCTTTGGTTTTGTTGGTATAGAATACATTCATGGTAGATCCATTTGCTTTTTCTTGTCCGGCCGACTCCCCAACGCCGAAATTGTTTTATCCTGTTTGTTGGAACATAAAGAAAAAGCGCGGGAATCAAAACTATTGCTCATCCCGCTCTTGTAGGCCTTCGCATTGCCTTCCCGCCAAGAATAAGCAATGCCGAAGCCCACGCTTTCGAATATACATATTAGTATTTAGTATATACGATGCAATGGACGTCAACGATTGCTTTATCGTGTGGCGGATTGAAGTTGCGAAGTTCACAAGAGCCGCAGATAAAACGTCAGTCTAACGTCTTCTCAATATGTCTGTCACCCACCCTCTATCCCATTAAGGGCTTCGGCGGATTGACGCGGCAAATTTACAATGTTTTTGAAATATCAAATGGATTTTGAAGGTTTTTTTTGTTACTTTTGCCCCAATTACCAAACCCAATTAGACCATGAAAAAATTTGCAGTAATTCTTTCAGGCTGCGGTCATAAGGACGGCAGCGAAATCCACGAAGCCGTTACCTTGTTGCTTTCCATCAGCCAACATCATTGTGAATATCAATGCTTTGCCCCTGATCGTTCGCAACATGATGTCGTCAACCATCTGACTGGCAAGGCCGTCAAGGAGGAGCGTAACATCATCACCGAAGCAGCGCGTATCGCTCGTGGTAATATCTTGCCCATCGAGGACTACAAAGCCGAAGACTATGACGGCCTGCTTTTCAGTGGCGGATTTGGCGCAGCCAAAAACCTGTGCAATTATGCTTTTAAAGGCGCCGACATGGAGGTGCAGCCCGACGTGGCCCGTGCCATTGTTGAGACCCGCGAGGCCGGCAAGCCCCTCGGTGGCATGTGCATCGCACCGGTGATGTTCGCCAAGTTGTTGCCTGGCGTGTGTGTCACCTTGGGCCACGAAGGCACACCCGATGCCGACAACATCCGCTCCATGGGAGCCTACCATGTGCAGACCGAGCATGGCGACGTGTGCGCCGACAACGAGTTGCTGGTCTTTACCACGCCCGCCTACATGCTTGACGCAACGTTGAAGGATGTGTATGATGGCGCCTACAACCTGGTTGAGGCCATCGTCGAGACATTGGATAAGGAAAAATAATCAGATCTTATCGCCGTAAGCCAAATCGCCCGCGTCGCCAAGGCCCGGGACGATATACTTATGCTCGTTCAGGATGGGGTCGATGGCGGCGCACCACAGTGTGACGTTGTCCAACGGCCTGAAGAGCTTCAGCAGGTTGTCGATGCCGGCTTGTGCGGCGATGACACAGCATAGGTGCAGCTGCTTCGGGATGCCTTTGGTGCAGAGGGCTTGGTAGGCCAGCTCGAGGCTGCCGCCCGTGGCCAGCATCGGATCGGCTATGATGAGGGTCTTGTCCGTCAAGTCGGGGGCGGCGAGATACTCCACCTTGATACCTACGTTTTCATGCTTTTCGTCGAGATAATAGCGGTAGGCCGACACGAAGGCGTTGCCCGCATGGTCGAACACATCCAGGAAACCTTGATGGAAAGGCAACCCTGCACGAAACACGGTGGCGAGCACTACCTTGTCGTCTGGGGTGTAGGCATTGGCCATGGCCAAAGGTGTCTGGATTTGCTTCTCGGAGTAGTTCAGGGTCTTGCTTACCTCGTAAGCCATCATCTGGCCGATGCGTTGCAGGTTGTGGCGGAAGGTGTTGCGGTCGCCTTGCACCTTAACGTCTCTCAATTCGGCCACATACTGGTTGATGATGCTTTTGCTGTCAGCGAAGTTGATGATTTTCACGGCTTCAAAATTTGTCGCAAAAGTGATTTTTTTTGTAGCCCAACTAGGACTCGAACCTAGATTTAAAGTTTAGGAAACTTCCGTTCTATCCCTTGAACTATTAGGCCAATGGGATTCCGCTTTGACTACGTCGAAGCGTAGATTTCGCGAAATGACGCTGCAAAGGTACGATTTTTTTCTAAACGGAGACAAACTTTATTTCAAATCCAACACGATAGGACAGTGGTCGGAATGCATCACCTCGGGCAGGATGCCTACGCCGGCGATGCGGCCCTCCATGTTATCTGTCACCATGTGGTAGTCGATGCGCCAGCCGAGGTTCTTCTGTCGTGCGCCGGCGCGGAAGCTCCACCAGCTGTAGTGGTTGGGCTCCTTCACCAGATGACGGAAGGTGTCGATGTAGCCGTCGCTGAGGAAGTCGGTCATCCACTGGCGCTCTTCAGGCAGGAAGCCTGATGAGTTGGCGTTGCTCTTCGGGTTGTGGATGTCGATGGCCTCGTGACAGATGTTGTAGTCGCCGGAGAGGACGAGGTTGGGGCGTTCCTTCCTCAGTTCGTTGACGTAGTTCCTGAAGAAGTCGAGCCACACCATCTTGAAGGCCTGGCGCTCGTCGCCCGTGGTGCCCGAGGGATGGTAGACACTCACCACCGACAGGTCGCCGAAGTCGGCACGAAGGAAGCGCCCCTCGCTGTCGTAAAGCGGTTCGTTCATGCCGTAGACTACGTTGTCGGGCTCCTGTTTGGTGATGAGGCCCACACCGCTGTAGCCTTTCTTCTGCGCGGGGAACCAGTAGTGGTGGTAGCCCATCATCTCGAAGTCCATCAAGGGAATCTGGTCGGGGGTGGCCTTTAGCTCCTGGAAGCAGAGCACATCGGGTTGGTAGTCGTTGATCCATTGCAGCAGGCCCTTGTTGATGGCCGCGCGGATGCCGTTCACGTTGTAGCTGACAATCTTCATGGTTTCTTTGTTTGTGCTGCGAAAATAGTGAAAAAGATGTTTCTTTTCGCTCCGCTTGATACTTTTTCCTATTTTAGCGGCCTAAAAATCGAGTGCTACCGTGGGTAAAGCCAAAGATAAAATCAACGGATGGATTGACCAGTTCAACACGTGGCGGACGACCCACATGTCCGACCGCCGTTTCATGATCTTGCTCAGCATCCCGACGGGTTTCCTCGCCGGTGCCGCCGCTGTCGTCATCAAGAAGCTGGCCCATGGCATCCGCGACTTGGTCATCAACGCGCAGTTCAACTACTCGTATATCCTTTATTTCGTTTGCCCCGCCATCGGTATCCTGCTGACCATCCTGTTCTGCAAGTACATCCTGAAGAAAGATGTCGGCCACGGCATCCCGGGTATCCTATATGCCATATCGAAAAACAAGGGCAAGGTCAGCCGCAGCAGCACTTGGTCGAGCATCGTCACCAGTGCCCTGACCGTCGGCTTTGGCGGCTCGGTGGGATTGGAAGGTCCCAGCGTGTCGACGGGCGGCAGCATAGGTTCTAACATCGCGCAGGCTTTAAAGCTCGACTACAAGCACACCATCCAGCTCATCGGCATGGGTGGCGCGGCGGCCTTGGCAGCCATCTTTCAGGCGCCCATCACGGGCATCGTCTTCGCCCTTGAGGTGTTCATGATAGACCTGTCACTCAACGCCTTGGTACCGATTATCTGCTCTTCCTTTGTCGCCATCCTGACGGCGTATTTCTTCCTGGGTCAGACGGTGGAATACCCTGCCGTCATCGCCGAGGGCTTCATCCCGAGCAATGCCATGTATTATGTGCTGCTTGGCCTCTTTGCGGGCTTGGTGTCGGCCTATCTCCTCAAGGTGACCTTCAGTGTTGAGAAGAGCTTCAAGAAGGTGAAATCACCTTGGACGCGTTTCTTTGTAGGCGCAACGTTCTTGGGCATCTTGATTTTTTTGTTCCCGGCGCTTTATGGCGAGGGCTATGAGGCCATTAACTCGGCCTTACGCGGTGACTACAGCCCTGTCTTCGGCAATGCATGGTTTGCGCAGTTCAAGGACTATGACCTGGTGGTCATCATCCTCTTTGCGGGCATGATCTTGCTGAAAGCCTTTGCCACGGCCTTCACCTTCGGTGCGGGTGGCGTGGGTGGCACCTTCGCCCCGGCCTTGTTCATCGGCGCCTTCACGGGTTTGTTCTTCGCCACCTTGGTCAACTACCTGGGTATCGCCGAGTTAGACCCGGCCAAGTTCGCCCTTGTGGGCATGAGCGGCCTCGTGGCAGGCATGCTCCATGCGCCGCTGACGGGTATATTCCTCATCGCCGAAATCACCAATGGCTACGCCCTCATCGTGCCCCTGATGATCGTCTCGGCCTTGGCCTACGCCATCAACAGGCTGTTTTTCAGCCATTCCATCTATACCAACGCCGTGGCGGAACAAGGTGTGGAGGTGACGCACAACAAAGACAAGAGCATCCTCAACATGATGGCTATCAACCAGTTGATAGAGACCAACTTCAGCCCCATCCATCCCGATGCCACCTTCCGCGACTTGCTGCCGTTGGTGGCCTCGTCGAAGCGCAACATCTTCCCCGTTGTCGACAAGGAAGGCTTCTTCTGTGGCCATGTGTTGTTCGACGACGTGCGTGGCATCCTCTTCGATGCGACAAATTACGACCAGTCGATACAGAACTTCGCCGTCCTCCCCGATTATGTCATCCACCCCGAGGAGCCGATGGAGGAGATCGTGCACAAGTTCCAGAAGTCGGGCAAATACAACATCCCCGTCATCCAGGGCGGGAAGTATCTGGGTTACATCTCGCGCGCCAATGTGTTCTCGGCGTACAGGAATATGATGAGCGAGATTTCCGAGGATTAGGTTTGTAGGGCTGTCGTACTACGGCAGCCGCTGATTATTCCATGCGGCTGCCACAATGTGACAGCCCTACAAGCCTACCGTTTCCGTTTAAAAAACCCCGTCAACAATTCCAAGCATTCGTCGTGCATCACCCCTGTTTCGGTCTTCGTCTTGGGGTGCAGCATGTTGCCGAAGCGTGAGAAGCCGTTCTTGGGGTCGTCGGCGGCCCAGACCACCTTGCCGATGTGGGCGTGGCAGAGGGCTCCGGCGCACATGGGGCAGGGTTCAAGCGTGACATATAGGGTGCACTCATCCAAGTATTTGGCGCCCAATGCGTTGGCGGCGGCGGTGATGGCCAGCATTTCGGCATGGGCGGTCACGTCGTTGAGGGTCTCGGTCTGGTTGTGGGCGCGGGCGAGGATCTTGTTGTTGCACACCACCACAGCTCCGATGGGGATCTCGTCGGCCTCAAGAGCTTTCTGGGCCTCCTGGTAGGCCTGTTTCATGTAGTATTCGTCGGAAAATACGGTCAGAGACATAACATTAAATATTAATGGAGAACCCATCCCAATCTGGTCCTAAAGGGAATTTCTCACGGAAGTGTTGCAGCTTGTCGTAATCCAAGGTGCAGTGCAGCACCGCTTCTTGGTATGGCTCGGCCTGGGAGATGACCTCGCCACGGGCGTTGATGACCTGCGACTCGCCGCTATAGCGCAGGCCGTAGTCGTCGGTGCCGACGCGGTTCACGCCAATCCAATAGGCTTGGTTCTCGATGGCGCGGGCCACGAGGAGCGTGCGCCACACCACCATTCTCGAGTCGGGGAAGTTGGCGAGATAGAAGGCCAAGTCGTATTCGTATCGTCCGTCTTTATATCGGTTGCGCGCCCACACGGGGAAGCGGATGTCGTAACACACCATCGGCTTGATGCGCCAACCGTTGAGTTCCACAACAAGCTGATGCTCACCGCGTTCCACCAGCTTGTCCTCGCCGCCCATGGTGAAGGTATGGCGCTTGAAATAGAGTTCGTAGCTGCCGTCGGGGCGCATCCACACAAGGCTGTTGTAGTAGTGTCCGTCCTTCTCGATGGGGAAGGTGGTGCAGATGACGGCGTTTTTCGTTTGGGCTTGTTGGCGCAGCCATGCCATCGTCGGGCCATCTTCCGTCTCGGCGAAGCGTTTCGGGTCGACGGGGAAGGCCGTGGAGAAGGTCTCGGGCATGAGGATGAGGTCGGTGCCGGGCTGCACTTGTTGCAGCAGCTGGCCGAAGCGCTCCAGATTGGCTTCTTTGTCCTCCCAGACGAGGTCGGCTTGGATGTAAGCGAGGTTGAGGGATTTCATAGGTTGTCGTTTTTGTTACCAGTCAGAATCCCAGTCGGTGCCGCCGCTGTCCCACGAGTCGTTGTCGTCGTCCCAATCGTTGTCGTTGTCCCAACTGGAATCGTCACTGTGGCTGCCGGAGTCGTACCACGAGGTCGACTCGAAGTCCTTGCCTGTATGATTGTCGATGCGATAGTCGTTGGCGTTCTTGTCCGTGATGTCCACGTCGTCGTTGGAGAGGTACCAGTCATCAGTGTTGGAATCGTAGTAGAACCAATCCGAACCTTGGTGGTAGTATTGGATACCGTTGTAGTTGTAGTATCCGTTGGGGACGGAGTGGTTAAAGAGGGAGCCTAGGATGCCCATCACCGTGACGATAAGGATGGCAATCAGGCAGCCTTTGCGCTTCTTTTTCTTTCCGTCTTCTAAAGGCTGTTGTACTCCAGGCGTGCTATGGCTTTTTTGATCGACAATCTCGGCTTTCAGGCGTTGGTACAGCTCGTTGACGGCGTACTTTTCGTCGGCACCTTTGTAGCGGATAGCGCGTTCTCCGTTGGCCTTGTTCTTATAGACCACGAAGTCGCCGTTGCTGTCACGATAGATACCGAAGGCCTTCGGCTCGGTGATGTTCCTGCCAATGAAGAAGCGTGTCACTTCTTCGGGCGGCAGGTGATGCGCCAGATACCACGCGTGCAGTTCCTCGATGGTCTGGGGCTGTTCGGCAGAGGTACGATTGGCCCCCGAGAGGGGCGCACCACAGTTAGGACAGGTGCTGCCGGTCTCATCGACCATCGCACCGCAGAAATCACATTTGACCTTCATTTGCTTAAATTTTCAGCAAAAATAAGACTTTTCTTCCGTTTCACAATGAATTAATGATTTCCTCGAAGCTGCGTTCGTCCTCAAGGCCATTCATCTTCTCCTGTTTGATGCGTGACTTGCGGCGGGCGTAGCTGTTGGTCTGCAGGTTCATCAATATCGAAATCACCTGGTTGCTGAAGCCCTGCTTGGTGAGGCAGCAGATCTGCAGGTCGCTCTTGGTGAGGGTGGGGTACTTGTCCAGCAGACGTTGCGTGAAGTCGCTGTAGACCTTGTCGATGAGCGCCACGAAGTCGTCCCATTCGTTCTCTTTCAGGTCGAAGTCGAGGGTGGAGACGGTGATTTGCTCGGTGAGGGCCAGGGCGGTGACGTACACCTTGTTTTTTTTCAGCTCCAGCTCCAACTGGTTCTTCATCTCTTCGGCTTTCAGGCGCTCGCTGAGGGTCTTTTGGCGTAGCAGCAGTAACACGACAGCTAAGGCCACTAACAAGCCACCCACGACGAGGTAGAGATACAGGCTCTTCAGTTTCTGTTCGGCGCGGAGGGCGTTTTGCTGCATCTGGAGGTCGTATTCCGCTTTGGTGCGTTGCACCTGCTCGCTGCGGTTCTCTTGGTCGGCCAGCATCATGCTCTCGTTGAAAAGCTCGTGGTATTCAAGGGCTTTCTGGTAGTCGCCGGCAAACTGGTAGAGGTAATACAAGCTTTGGTAGGCCGACATGCGGGTGCCGGGCTTGCGGCTCTTGGTGGCTTCTTCGAGGTGGGTCAGCGCGAGGCTGTCTTGTTCCAGATAATAATAGGCGAGGCCCAAGGTTAGGTGGCAGATGTCGGGTGAGGCACCGCCTTCGAGAGCTTGTGTGGCGCGTACTATGGCTTGATTGTAGTCCTCTTTCACCAGCAGCACGTCGCGGCTCGACTCGATGAGGATGTCGTTTTCCATGTCCTTGTCGTTCAGGGCTTGGGCGAGGGCCAGGGCGGCGTCATAATGCCCTTGTGCCGCTTCGATGTCGCCCATCGAGGCCGTCACGCGTCCGCAGTTACGCAGGGCGGTGGCTAGCAGTGTAGAATCGCTGATGTCGTCAAACAGGCTGATAGCATCGGCATGGAGCGGCAGGGCTTCCTCGAAGAGGCCGTGTTTCCAATAGCGCGTGCCGAGGTCGTCTTCGATCTGTCCTTTCAGGCGTTTCACCTCGGGTCGGTCGGGGTTGCAGCGGTTGACGGCCAGCAGGGCTTGGCTGAACGACTCGGCGGCGGCTTCCGACTGCTTGTCGGCCAGCTGCTCACGCCCTCGTTGGTAGAGCGTCACGGCCTCGTTCAGGTAACGCGACTTCTGTTGGCAGGCCGTGAGGCCCACCCACAGCAACAGTACCACCGCTATGATTTTGGGTTTCATTGTTTCACAAATTTCATCGTCTGTCCGTCCATGCTGATGAAATACATGCCTGCGGGCAATGATGATAGATCAATCTGTTGGTTTTCTGCGGTGATTTTGCCTTGCATCAGGGTCTGTCCCACCAGGTTGGTGATGCGGTAGGTTGGGTCTGGTAGAGACGCGATTAATCGCGTCTCTACAAACAACATATTGTTTGCAGGATTAGGATACACCACTGCGGCCCCTGAGCCTGTCGAAGGGCCGTCTTCCCCAACACCATGGATTTCAGAATAAATGGCATCACAGTCCTCGTCGCCATTATGATACAGCAGGGCATCCTCCACCCAATAGCAGCGGAGGCCGTCCACCGTATAACCGCCGTCCCTGTGCATCAGTTTTTCGGGGAAGAAGCTGGTCATATGGCCGTAGCCGACGACGATATCCCCATTGAAGATGTTCCCTGCATCGCTGATGTGCAGCATCTTTCGTGTCTCTCCGTCATATTCAAAAACGCCCACGCTGTCGACATGCACGATGATGCTTTCCATTCCCACCTTGATTTCCCATTCGTCGCCCGTTTCGGCTCCGAGGTCGTATAGCACGGTGAATTCATCCAAATCATGGTTCCACCAGTACACCTTGCTGTTTTCTTCGTAGACATATTCGTGGGTGACATCGGTATATCCGTTCTTATCATATTGCGTGTTGCTACGCACGATGATTTTCGGGCGTTGGTTGCCGACGGCGGTGTCGCCCTCACATTCCAAGTGCTGGTAGGTGATATTGCCGTTCTCCCATTCGATTTCGTAGTACCATTCAGAATTTTGGAAAAAGTACGGATCGAAAACGCACGCATCTGCTATGCTTTGGCAATTACTAATCTGTTTGCCTCTTTCAAAATTCTTCCATATATAGAAATTGCTGTCAAAATCCTTGCCTATCACATAGATGTCAGTAAGGGTGGATAAGAGTTTGTAGGCGTATCCTATAAATAGCATTTGGGTTTGGTCGTCTTTCGATATATCATCGCCCCAGCGATTCGATAGAGCCCTATAAAATGAGTCATTAAAGGTACAAATGGCATGGTAAATATATTCATATTGATCTCCATATCCTATCATCTCATTGTCTTTCCATATAGCGCTGATACCAATCCAGCCTTCCGGATCAAAATCACCAATCGTATAGACATGACCATTTCCAACTGCGATTTGAGTTGCGCAGGAATTGTTTATGTAACTACCATTTTGGAGAGTGTCATAAGTGAATAACAAATCTTGTTCTCTCCATACCGAGGCTTTTTTCTTGCCGTCGATGACATAACCGCAGAAGTAGGGGATGCCTGTCCTCTTGTCGATGTCAACACTATATAAGAGGCTGGGATGAACGCCATCGCCTATTATCCAATGCGTTGTGAAGTCATCGCCCTTCCAAACGGTAGCAATTGTCACAGAATCATCATTGTATTGATAACCAGTGTAATAAAGTGTGTCGTTTAAACAATACATGTCTGAAATATGAACCTCGCTATGGTTTAAAGTTGAAGCATAGACTTGGTTGTTTTTCCTTATTTCCGAATAAAGGTAGGTGTTGCTGGGGTTTTCGTAATAATTGATAAACCAGTAGACATTGCCCTGAGAATCGCAAGTTACTCTGGTCGCTTTGGTATTCTGGTCAGTATGGATCCAGTGAATCTTTTTGTCATTTTTATATAAGGCCCCAATGGTTTTGTTGTTTACAGTGTATGAGCCAACGGAATAGACGTCTTGCGCGTTGAGATTCAACGCCAAGAGCATCGTTATAGCAAATGTAACTAGCTTTTTCATAGCACATTAGTTTTTCATTGTTTCACAAATTTGACGGTCTGTCCTCCCACGCTAATGAAATACATACCTGCGGGCAATGATGACACGTCAATCTGTTGGTTTTCTGTGGTGATATTGCCTTGCAGCAAGGTCTGTCCCGTCAGATTGGTGATGCGATAGGTCGGATCTGGTAGAGACGCAAAATTTTGCGTCTCTACAAACAAAACGTCGTTTACAGGATTAGGATACGCCACCAATGCCCCTGAGCCTGTCGAAGGGCCGTTTTCATCCACACCATTGTGGTATTGTTGATACACAGCATCGCAGTCTTCGTCGCCGATTTTCAGCATGAGGTCGCCATCGAGCCAATAGCAGCGTAGGCCTTCCACACGATAGCCCTTGCCTCGGCTCATCAGCTTTTCAGGGAAGAAACTGGTCGTATGGCCGATGGTGCTGATGAGCGTGCCACCGAAAAGGTTATTCTCGTCGCCTATGGTCAACCTCTTGTAGGGAGTGCCATCCACCATCTGGGTGTCTATAGCATAGACACGCGTGATGATACTCTCGTTTCTCACCTTGATTTCCCATTCGTCGCCGACTTCGGCACCGAAATCATACAGCACGGTAAAGGCTCGCAAATCTTTGTTCCACCAATAAACAACGCCGTTTTCCTCATAGACATATTCGTGGGTCACCTCTGTATGTCCGTCCTTGTCATATTGCGTGTTGCTGCGCACGATGATTTTCGGGCGTTGGTTGCCGACGGTGGTGTCGCCTGTGCATTGCAGATGTTGGTAGGTGATGCTGCTGTCGTCGTTATGGATTTCGTAGTACCATTCCGCACCCACGAAGACGAGGCCGTCAGTGCCGAAGATGGGATAGCCGTCGTTTTCGTAAGGTTCAGTGTCCATCCTGAAGACAGAACTGCCATTGTTGAGCTGGCTGACGAAAGCCTCGGTTTTCATGTAGTCGCTTTCCAACGGGAGTCCGAAGCCGTCGTCGGGGGCAACGGATCTGTCGAAGAAGCAGTTTCTGACGATGGTCGTGTTAGTGTTTTGGGCGAGGATGCCGCCTTTGATTCTTACCGACATAGGTCCGGCATGGTAGCAGTTTTTTATTAGGAGAGTGGTGCTGACATCGGCTTTGGCCAGGATTCCTCCTGCATAGTATTTTGCACTGCCGTATTCGGCAGGGGCACTCGTAATAGTGTCGTTACTATAACAATTCAGGATAGACAAGGTGTCAATGCTAGTCACTTCACCGACGATTCCGCCAAATTTGTTATCCGTGTTATTGACGTAATGTACTCCCTGTGAAGACTCTGGGAATTCCGTTGTTATTTTGCCTCTACTGAAGCAGTTTTCAATGCGAATAGTTCCTCTGTTTTCTGAAACACTTTTGCATAGACCCACTATGCCGCCTGCAATGATGGCTTTATTGACATCGCCAATAAAGTGGCAATTGAATATGCTGATTTGTGAATCGTTTGTAGTATCACAAACGAAAATGCCAGTGATTCCTCCAGCGAGGTTGCCGCTCAGATTAGTTTGTGACGAGCATTCTTCCAATCGGCAGTTGTCGGCAATGCCCACAATGCCGCCTCCAGTATAACAATTATTAATCGTCCCCGAAGTGTGGCAATTGTATATGGTGGAATTGTTGGCTCTGGCGATTAATCCTCCAATGGTGTAGTAATAATATGGATGAGCAAGCAGGTCATCAATGGTAAGGTTGCTCACAACGGCGTTGTCAATGATGCCGAAAAGTCCGATGTTTTCTTGACTAGCATAGTAATGCACCTTTGAAATCTTATGACCATTTCCGTCAAAATGGCCGGAAAAATAAGTGTAGTAGTATCCTTGATGGTTTTGATAATGTGGTGCGTTTATTTCTCCATCATTGTACACGTTTTCATCAATAATATGCGTATTTCCAATGGCTATCCATAAACAATCTTCTCCTTTTCTCAAATCGATGTCGATGACTAATCGGAAACAGGTGTCTTGATATGCAACTATGTCTTGGAAAGTATAAACTGGCCACGAAGCACCCCCCATGCTGTAACCGATGCCAATCTCCAGATCCATTCGTTCGTTCACTATTTTTGACAACCATGCCAGGTTTTCGGCAGATTCAATGAGATAAGGGTCTTCTTCGGTGCCGTTGCCCTGAGTCCAAGGTTCGGCATTGCCCATCCAAATGGATTTTTCTATGGTGTGGGATGCGAAACGCGACCATCCTGGAGCATTTTGGTAGGCTTCTTTCATGTTGTAGGGAACGTTGACTGTAATCCAACTGGGGATTTCATCAAAAGCATTGGCGGCTGTGGTGGGCAAAGTAGTCATTTTGGCACTGATGGAATTGATTCTTGTGCAACCTTTGAAAGCCATGTTGCCGATGGTGGCCAACGAAGAAGGCAGTCTCATCATGCCTGTGAAATTGGAGCAATTGAGAAATGCTTCGTCACCAACATATAGGGTGGAATCGGGGAGTCTGAGTATGCCTGAAAACGAGGAGCATCCCGAAAAAGTCTCGTCTTCAATTCGTGTCATCGAAACGGGCAGGTGAAGATTACCGCTCAAATTGGAACAGCCTTTAAAAGCACCCGCACCGATTGTTTGGATGGATTCAGGAAATTCGAGTGTGCCTCTCAGGCCCGAACAACCGCAAAAAGCGTGGTCGCCGATGGCTACAAGGTAGTAGTCTGTGCCTTGGTAGGCAATTGTATCGGAGAGAATGAGTTTGCCTTCGGGTTTGTCGTAGCCCCACCAATAATTGTCGCCGTTTTGGCAAGGGTAGGTAATCTCAACCCAATGGTTCTGTTCGTCGACGATACGATAAAACAACTCATAGCCTGTCGAATTGATGACCGAGAAGTCATAATGGATCTCTTGTGCAAATCCGTTCACGGCAAGAACCATCATCAATGTAATTGCGAATAGCTTTTTCATGGTATTAGGTTTTTCATGGTTCATTTTACAACAAATTTCACCGTTTGTCCGCACACGCAGATGAAATACATGCCCGAAGGTAATGACGATATGTCGATCTGTTGGTTTTCTGCGGTGATATGGCCTTGCAGCAGGTTTTGTCCCAACAGGTCGGTGATGCGGTAGGTCGGGTCTGGTAGAGACGCAAAATTTTGCGTCTCTACAAACAATAAATTGTTTGCTGGATTAGGATATACCACGATGGTTTCCGTGCCCGTCGAAGGGCCGTTTTCATCAACGCCATGGATTTCAGAATAAACAGCATCGCAGTCCTCGTCGCCGTTATGATAGAGCAGGACATCGCCCACCCAATAACAACGCAGGCCGTCCACCGTGTAGTCCCCGTCTCTGTGCATCAGTCTCTCGGGGAAGAAACTGTTCATGTGGCCGATGCCGCATAAGATGTCGCCGCTGAAGAGGTCGTTTTCATCGCTCACACGCAGCATGCGATAATTGAGGCCGTTATGTTCGTAGTATTCCACTGTGTCGACATGCATGACGATGCTTTCGTAACCCACCTTGATTTCCCATTCGTCGCCGGTTTGCGCTGCAAGGTTATAAAGAATGGTATATTCCTGTAAGTCGCGGTTCCACCAATAAACGATGTTGTTGTTTTTGTAGACATATTCGTGGGTCACCTCGGCATGTCCGTCCTTGTCATATTGCGTGTTGCTGCGCACAATGATTTTCGGACGTTGGCTACCGACGGCGGTATCGCCCGTACATTCCAAGTGTTGGTAGGTGATGCTGCCGTCTTCATTTTCTATTTCATAGTACCATTCGCCTTCGAGATCGAGAGGAGTCTGTATATAATGAGGATTGGGTGTGGTGACGTAGCCCGTCACTTCGGCACGGGTGCGATATGCAATGGAGCCTATGACTTCATTGACATTATCATAAATATAATCAAAGAACAAATAAGTTCCCGAAGGGAAACCTCCCAACACCCATGCGGTGTCGTTCCATCGTTGAGCGTATGCATTGGTACACAGATTGTTCTCATCATAAACGTAGACGGCTCTGTTTTGGTCGGCAAATACGCTGTCAACCATGGCTTGGAACAGGATTTGGGTGCAGTTCCCGTTATCATCATAATTGTAGAGTTGCTTCTGCTGGTTGACCTCTTCATTGCTCCAGTTAGTAATGCGTTTCTCCATAAGGACACCTTCGATGTATTCGTATTCTGTAAGTGTTGAAATGACCCACGTTTCCGTTTCTGCCGACCAACTGAAAGCGGTTCTTGTAAGCAACTGATGAGTGTCAGAATAAGTGTATACAATATGTGACGAATAGATCCAATCTTCCGTTTCAGTTGACCAATTGGATTTTGTATCCGTGAGTACCTCTTGGTGATCTGAATAAGTGTGTTCGGTTTTTGTAATAGGTTGGCCGTTAGCTCTGTATTTGGTTTCCGACGACCAGTCGCCGTTTTCGGAATAATCGTACAGGTAATAGTTCTGAAGCGTTAAAGAGCTGTCTGCCAAATGATCCCATCGTATAATCTTTCCTTTTTCGTATTGGTAAATATCCTTGGAGTCGATAACGTATTCTTCGGTGAAATACATATCGTCTCTATCTAGTCGCATCACCAAGCATTCAGTAAGATTTGACGATTCATCATAGGCGTAATAATACCTGTAGTTTTCCCACCAAGATCCTCCTTGAAAAGAGGACTGCTTGAAAGTAAGCCTATTTAAGGCATCGTGTGTAAACGAATAAGTTTGGTGATAAGGCGATCCAGGATAATTTATGACATGGTGATAATAAGACAGATTCCCACGTCCGTCATATTCAAGGGTGATGTTTTTGTTATATGGAAATTCTTCGCCGTATTCTGAAACATAGTCCCAAGTGTTGATGGCAGTCGGTTGCTGGATATACTCTTGCGAGAAACCCAGGATAGCAAAGGCCATTGTAATTGTAAATGCGAATAACTTTTTCATGGTAACCGAGTTTTAATGGTTATGATTTCAGGTTTGCAAGGCAAAGGTAGCACATTTCCCAAAGCCAAAAACCGTTTGTCAAGACCCTTGGAGGCCTTGTCTATCATGTCGCAAAGATAGTAAAAAATAAACGATTGGATTTCAATTTGTTGCAAAATCGAAATCCAACCGTTGTCTATGGGGTTGTCTATGTAGAGACGGTGTGCACATCATCTCTACAGGACGAAAACCATCATTTTTTCGGCTTCAATTCGTCGAAAATCATGTTGCGGAGGTTGTCGATCGGGACGCGCACCTGCTGCATCGTGTCGCGGTCGCGGACGGTGACGCAGTTGTCGACCAGGGTGTCGTTGTCCACCGTGACGCACATCGGCGTGCCGATGGCATCTTGTCTTCTGTAGCGCTTGCCGATGGAGTCTTTCTCCTCGTACTGGCACATGAAGTCGGCCTTCAGCGAGTCGATGATCTCGCGTGCCTTCTCCGGCAGACCGT